>OMCT01000174.1_pt1 | contig 53671 bp, 42 predicted proteins | sample 1674301 | NCBI WGS metagenome assembly OMCT01 (sample SAMEA103958158, study PRJEB25191) | human gut metagenome
GGACGGCGCGTTTCGACGGTTTCGTCAAGCATAGAAACCCTTCAAGCATAATTTCTACAGTATCTTAGCCACGTAGCGTAGCGACCGCAAGAGTACGTGTGCGCCGACGGTACCCGGGACTTACGTCCCGACCTACTGCCACAGCACCCCGTTTACTGCTGGATATCCTTTGCAGAGCTTAAGGTTACTTCAACCTTGCTCTCTTCGTACTGTCTGCCACTCTGACGGGCAACAGTAAGAGTAACCTTATCTCCGGCCTTGTAGCTCTTTAACGCTGACTGCAGCTCCGTCATAGAAGAAATCTTTGTGCTGTCAACAGCAGTGATGATATCTCCCTCCTGTAAGCCGGCATTTGCGGCACCTGAACCAGCTGAAACAGATGAAACATACACACCTTGTGGGAAGCCGTAAGCTACCATCTCAGATGAAACATCGCCACCCTTGATACCAAGGTATGCCTGATTCTCATTAGTATATTTTCCATTCTGGATAAGGCTCTCAATAATAGGCTTTGCAACTGACATAGGAATTGCATATCCGATACCCTCAACCTCAGTTGAAGAATATTTTACAGAGTTTATACCGATAACCTCGCCATTTTCATTTAAGAGTGCTCCACCACTGTTTCCAGGGTTTATGGCTGCATCTGTCTGGATAAGCTTGTTGTTGGTAACAGTCTCACCTGTCTGTGAATCCTGTGTAGTTACGGTTCTGTTAAGCGCACTTACTATACCTGTTGTGACAGACTGTCCGTATCCAAGTGCATTACCGATAGCAATTGCCGGGCTTCCAACAGCTACACTGTCGGAATCTCCGATTGTAGCAATCTTGATATTTGAGTAAGTGTCTTTTCCAAGGTCTGCTTTCTTTACACGTACAACTGCTAGATCGTCATCCGGATCTGTTCCTCTGATTTCTGCCTTTACCACTGAATCATCATCAAACTGTACTGTGAGCTCCTCTGAATCTGCCACAACATGGTTGTTTGTAGCAATGTAGAGATAATCATCATCCTCACTCACAATGATACCTGAGCCGCAGCTCTGAGACTGCTGTGACTGCTTTCCGAAAAAGCTGTTGTAGGTGACTGTTCCTGTATTTGTGATAGCAACGATGCTAGGCATGACCTCATCGACAACAGATGATACATCTGTCAGATCCTTTGCATCCCCTGAGGATGTCTGCTTAGTCCCACCGGATGTTGTAGTGGTAAGCTTTGCACTTGCAGTAGAAGAATTTGAAATAGCTCTCGTGCCAATATAGCTTACTCCTGTGAAAACGCCGCCTCCGACGAGCCCGAAGATAAGAGCTGCCGCTACTGTCTTTGCTGCAAATGGTCCAAACGCACCAGGTTTTCTAGGTGCTCTCTGCTTCTTAGGCTTTGCAGCCTGCTGGTATGCCTGACCATTCATATTCATCCGGCTATATGAGTTGTCTGTCGAACCGGCTGATGCGCCACCATATGCATTATTATTTGTGCCTGAATTATATGCCTGATTAGAATAAGGCTGGTTTGCATATGGCTGTCCTGCTGCAGAAGCCTGCGAATATGGATTGTAGCTCTGTGAATAGCTTGCAGCTGATGTATTATTAGTCTGTGCAGCCCTCTGTGACTCATCCGGATTGTAAGGATTACCCGACATTGTGAAATTTACATTGTTTGTATTGTTATTTGTACTGTTAGTATTATTTGTATCATTCATATTTCCATAATTGTTATCCATAATAATTTCTCCTTTCGTTTACAATTAGAAGTATACTGTCAATCTGTGTTTAATTTGTGACGGGATTATTTATTTTTTCATAAATCGTAACTATTCTCAAGGTGGCTCTAATAGAGCCTCCCCCCACACACCGTGCTATCCTACAAATAAAAATAACTGCTCATCGGCGGATGCACCTCTAAGTCTGCGATAAATAGAAATTGCAGAATATAAATACATCCCTGCCAATGAACAGTTACCATAAATCATATATTAAATTTCAATTCCGTTCTTCTCAAGAAGATTTCTCGCTGTTTCAACCGAATCTGTACCTGTCGCATTCTTTACAGGTGCAAACTCCTTCTCTCTGTCTACCTCAAATGGCAGGCTATTGTCCATCATGTATACCATATCGAGGATGAGTGTCTCGAACTTGTATGCATTCGGAATCTCAGGCTTGTGCTCTGTACCATTCTCATCAATGTAAGGTACCTTCTTCTCTACCACATGAAGCGGAAGGCTCTTTTCTGCGATAGCCATGAGCTTGTCCACACGGAATAAATAGTTTAAGATAACGCCAAAGCCATACTGCAATGAACCATTCTCGTTCTTTGCCTCTGCCATCTCAGGAGTAAGCTCGTAATACTCAACAATCGAAGGCTTGCCATTCTCAAGACACATAGCGCCGACTCTCTCGTATGGATCGCACTTTCTGACCACCTTAGAGCCGCTGACACAGCCGGACTCTATTGTAGCACCGACAAATACAGGATCCGCAATCTGCTGAAGCACATTGTCCACAGCAAATACATTGAGCCACTCAACACCCTTATCCTTCAAATCCTTGTCAAGGCCGGCATTGATGAGTGACTTGAACCATCCACCGTTTCCGTTTGGTGACATGGCAAGTGAATCCTCAGATTTCATGAGCAGATTTCCATCAAAATCAACTGCCGGAACCATCTCCTGCACGAAAAACTTCACATAGTCCTTGTTGTATCCAAAATAGTCATGCTCTTCAAAGAACTCTCTTGTCATGCTATCATTTATCTCGCTTGTCATAACATACAGAGGCACCCATGTACCGGTCTGATTTGTAACCTTCATGAGATTTGCGACAAGCTGCTCAAAGATGTAGAGTTCCTTTGTCTTTCCGATATTGAACATGCCCTTAGCCTTGTCAAAGCCAAGACGTGTACCCTGTCCACCGGCAAGAAGAATTGCACCGACCTTGCCATTCTTGACAGCATCAAGACCTGTTGCAAGGTATTTGTCCTTATTTGCCTCTATTTCTGAAAGCTCCATTGCAGCAAGCGGTGAAAATGTACCTCTCTGCTGCTCCTTGTTGTGAATCATATCAAGGTATGACCAGTCCATGTGCTCAAGCTGGCTCTCAAGCTTAGCCGGAACTTCCTCTGTTAAGAATTTCTTTAAGTATTTCTGGTTTGTTGCCGTGATTTTTTCTTTGATTTCCGGTTTCATAAATTCTCCCTTGTTCTTGTTAATTAATTATTCGTCAATTATAGATTATCACTATATTGTTATATTTCTTTATTGATATATTAATTACATTAACCATATTAAAGCATTTGAGACCAATCTAATGACCGGTCCCTATACTTATTTAAATTGTTTCAATTATTTTATTATCAGATTAGTACTTGCTAGTTTTCTTATTACTATTAGAATTACTATTTGTTGACTCCGAATCACTACTATCATTTTGATTAGTTTGCTCAGTAGTCGTTTTATTCTTTTCTTTCATACTAGTCGTACCATCTACGCCAACCGTATTATTATATTTACTTGTATTAACTGCCTCAGACTTTGATGAAACTCCTGTCTTGTCCTCAATTCTCTTACTTATTGACTGAACAGTGTCTGAAACCTCATATGCCTCATCCTTAAATAAAAATTTATGCAACTGGTCTACATTGTTGGCTAAATCAATAGGAATTACTGTATCTCCTGAACCAGACATTATTTTCGTAGTCAATTCGAATGGAAATCCTGTTGTATTAGCAATATTGTATGAGGTTACATCTTTTGCCAATCCCAGTATTTCAGTAGCAGAAAAATTAGTACTAATATCATCCATTACAGCAGTACACATTGATGTAAGTGTAGCAATATCCTCACCTTTCGCCTTATCCAATATAGCCTGTAACACTATTCTCTGTCTAGATGCTCTCATATAATCATCACCCGCTGTATATCTAATACGAGCATATGATGTAGCCTGAACGCCATTTAAGTGAAGACTACCACTGCCTTTCAGATAATCAGCAGAATTACCAGTTGTTCCTGCAGTTTCTCCTACATAGAAATTAACATATTTAACCTCCTCTGATGTCAGATTCAAATCAATGCCACCGAGTTTATCAATTACTTCTATAAGAGCTTTCCAATCTACACAAACATATTTTGTAATGTTCAAATCAAGATTAGAGTTCAACATTTTAACTGCCTGTTCTACTCCACCTCTTGCAAAGGCCGAATTCGCTTTAAAATACTTGCCATTTCCAACTGAAAGATAGGTATCTCTGTAGACAGAAACAAGCTGTACATCATTAGTATCATAATTTAAGCTCGCAACCATAATACAATCTGAATTTGATGACTTATAATCGCCTGGATCTCTTGTATCCAAACCAAACAATGCTATATTCAGATAACCATGCATTGTCTTTTTTGTCTCTTCATGCAAATCATCATTTATTCCGGCCTGACTATCCGTCAGTTTATCCTTATAATTAATTTGCCCCAATGTGCTGTTATATATTGTAAGTACTCCCAATACAACCAATAAAAGTAAAATTTCGAACACAAAAAGGATTATTTTCTTTTTGCCATTTCTTTTTTTCTTTCTCTTCTTTGCCATGTTATTTTTCCTTTTTCCTATGAATGTAAAGCCACGCGTCTGCGTAGTCCTGACGCTCCTTCTCTGACATATTAGTATACTTTCCAAACTCCAGATTCGTCAGACGCATCTGCGGCCTGCCACACTTGAAGCATTCAACCTCTTTCCTTCTTGAAACCATCCGTATCCAGCCACAATCCGGGCAAATGTATATTTTCATCATAGTCTTTATTCAAACTGTCCGAGAACCTCAGCTGACAAAGCATCAAGCTTAGCCTGTGAATCTTCAAGAGACACTCCTTTAACTCCGAAATAGAATTTAATCTTAGGCTCTGTACCAGAAGGGCGTACACAGCACCAAGCGTTATCGTTAAGTTCGTAGTAAAGTACATTAGAAGAAGGAAGACCTGTCGGCTCAACCTTTCCTGTTGTCATTTCTTTTCTTGTGTCATTCTTGTAATCACGGATAGCAAGCACCTGATAATCACCAAATTTCTTTGGCTCAGCGGCACGTGCCTTTGTCATAATCTCATTTATCTGTGCAGCACCATCAATGCCCTTTAAGGTCATTGTGGAAATGCCCTCTCTGTAGTAGCCATACTTCTCGTACATGTCAATCATGCCATCCCAGAGAGTCTTACCCTGTGACTTGTAGAATGCAGCTACCTCACACAACATACAAACTGCTGCAGGAGCATCCTTGTCCCTTGCATATGTGCCCGGCAGACATCCGTAACTCTCCTCCATACCGAATACATAATTGTTGCAGCCGGTTTTTTCAAATTTGAGCATCTGCTCTCCGATATACTTGAAACCTGTTAAAACCTCGATATGCTTTACGCCATATGCTGCCGCAATTGCCTTACCCATATCTGTAGAAACAATTGACTCAACAAATGCAGGATTCTCAGGCAAAGTACCATTGGCACTCTTCTGGCTTAAAATATACTCACCGATAAGCATAGCTGACATATTTCCTGTAAATGTAACATACTCACCTGTCTTTGTATCCTTGCAGTATACACCGAGTCTGTCGGCATCAGGGTCAGTTGCTAAAACGATATCAGCATCCTTTTCCTTTGCAAGCTCAAGTGCAAGCTTCCATGCATCAGGATTCTCAGGATTTGGATAAGGACATGTAGGGAAATTGCCGTCAGGTACTGCCTGGCTTGGCTCAATGTATACATTCTCAAAGCCCATATCCTTAAGCACTCTCTGTACAGGGCGAAGACCTGTGCCGTGGAGTGGTGTGTAAACAATCTTGATATCCTTTGCCATAGCCTTGATAATCTCCGGATGGATAGAAAGCTTGCGGAGCTCTCCGAAATATCCCTCCTCAACCTCATCAGAGATGACATTGTAAAGACCTGCCTCAATAGCAGCAGCCTTGTCCATAGTCTTTACCTGGTCAAACGATGTAACCTTTGCCACCTCAGCCATGATGCTTGTATCATGAGGTGGAGTAACCTGTGCACCATCCTCCCAGTATACTTTGTATCCATTGTACTCACGAGGATTGTGGCTTGCTGTGATAACAACACCGGCTATTGTACCGAGTGTCCTTACTGCGTATGACAGCTCCGGAACAGGTGCGAGCTGTGGGAATACATATGTCTTGATTCCGTTAGCTGCAAGACAGAGTGCTGTGGCATCTGTGAACTCATCATGCATATTACGTGAGTCATGTGCGATTGCAACACCTCTCTTTACTGCGTCCTCTCCCTGTGAAAGTATGTAATTCGCCAGTCCCTGTGTAGCCTGACGGACTGTGTATATATTCATCCTGTTGGTGCCGGCTCCTATTACACCACGAAGACCTGCTGTACCAAACTCAAGTGTGCGATAGAATCTGTCCTCTATCTCCTTATCATCACCTGCGATAGCCTTAAGCTCTGCCTTTGTAGCCTCATCAAAATATGGGTCTGTACACCATTTCTCGTACTCCGCTTTGAAATCCATTTATATTAACCTCCTGAAAATACTATCTATAATTAATATCATTATAATAAGTTACATTTCAGATTTTACCACACTCAAATATATTTGAAAAGTTCTAATTTCAATCTCCATCAAGTATCTGCTATATCTTAGTTTTCATTAATTCAAATGCAACGACTTTGATACCACTATCTATAACCAGATCTGCCAGATATTTCGTCGGTTCCACCAGCCACTCCTATTACTGTACAATCCATATTATCTCTCTCTTTTACAAATTATATCATATCTATAATTATAAATTCTTAGTATTTTATTAATATATTACACTACTTATCCTTAAAAACCAATAACTTACTTATTATATAATTCAACACCACCACAATAATCTGAGCCGGAAGCTTAACACACATACTTGGAAACCCAAGGATTGTTATAAAAACAAGAATCACGACTTCTTCTATTATTAGTGTTATAAATCTCCCGCTAAAAAATGCAAACATCTGCATAAAAAAAGCAGTTTTTGTTAGCGTTGGAGCCTTAAAAACCCATTTCTTATTGGTAAAATACGAAAACAGTACTGCAAACATCCATGACAATACATTTGCAATTAATTCATTAATTCCAAAGCATAAATTAAACAACGCATATGATACAATACTTATCACAAAAGTTATATTTCCAAAAATCGTATATAAAACAAGTTCTTTAAAATTATTTTTCCTTTTTTGTTTATCCGTCATCTTCTTCTCTCAATGTTTTTTTATTCAACGATTTTAATATAATAGCTTTTCATCATAAATAAGTCAACTAAATTGTTGTCACATAATACTTCTTGTAACTTTTATCAATCTTTTTAATCTTCGTCTCTCACACTCACGTTTATACAACTTTCTAACATGTACTGCTCGTATGATATTATATATTAAATATTTTTTCCTCACTAATTACCTCCAAAAAATCCGCTATACTATACATAGTATAACGGATTTCTATTAAATATAAAATATTAATTAACAATCATTCTATTACCAATCCATTGTGAATAACATAAACAATTCCATCTGCAGCAGTGTATTCCCCATTATAAGAGAAATCAACTGCTCCATTTTTCACATACCATACTCCAATTTCATTCTCAACCAGTGTATTAGCTTTGAAATCTACCGCTCCGCTTCTCACATACCACCATGTATCGTTGTAATATGCAAGTGTATTGGCCTTGAAATCTACCGCTCCGCTTCTCACATACCACCATGTATTATTGTAATATGCAAGTGTATTAGCTTTGAAATCTACCGCTCCATTTCTCACATACCACCATGTATTATTGTAATATGCAAGTGTATTGGCTTTGAAATCTACTGCTCCACTTCGCACATACCACCATGTATTATTGTAATTTACAAGTGTATTGGCTCTGAAATTAACCTTACCATTTTGTACACACCACCACTTATTATTGTAATTTACAAGTGTATTGGCTTTAAAATCAACTCTTCCATTATGTACATACCACCAACCTGCATCATTTTGGACGAGTGTATTAGTGGAAAAATCAATTACACCATTTCGCACATACCACCAATCGCCATTGTACTGTACCAGCGCTGTAAACCAATCTGCAAAAGTTCCATTCTGATAATACCTCCACTGATTATCAGTAGAATCGTATGCCAGACCATCTGCTACATGAGAATGGCACCCTTTCTGCTGACACAAATAGTAAGATGTAGGGTCTGTCGGATCCCATGTATGCCAAGATGGTAACTTATAGGATGTAGGTTTAGAAAAAGGCTCATATCCATTCTTAGAGTAAATTATAACCTTTGTCCCAATCTTACAATTATCATATATCCATTTTGCATCCCCTGCAGTAAGTCGTATACACCCATGAGAGCATGTAGTTCCCAGCTTATTATAAGCTTTTACGCTTAAAGCTTTAGGATTGTTTTTCGAATTGTAAAACACGGAATGAAATAAAACTCCACCTTTAATTCTTGTACACCACTGACCATATGATGGTCCCATCAGCGTCTGCCAACGATATTTTGCCGGTGTATAAAAAGTGCCCTCTGGTGTATTTGTTCCACCATCAGAACAGATAAATCTTTTAACTGGAACATAAACGCCATTATCTTTGCCATATACTGTTATAATATCTTTCTTTTTATTGACATAAATTTCATAGTTTGAAAAACCACCTGTTATTCCCGTCGTATCCTCAATAACATGACCTTGATTATCATAATATAATCTCAAAGTCTTGCCATGCATAATTGAGTCGGAATCACTGACATAATAATTTGAAGATGTCGTAGCAAATACTTTGCTCCTACCAGTAAGAATAAGTGCTGTAACTACAAAACAGATTGCAACAAGTATTCTGTTTACATTACATTTTTTTACTAATTCTTTCATAAATGTTCCTCCAATTACTGAGCCTTACCATTTTTTATAGTATATGTCTTACCATTATACACATATGAACCATTATATGAAAAATCAACAAGGCCATTATGCACATACCATAAACCTACATTATTACGCATTAGTGTATTCTTAGAGAAATCAACTTTTCCGTCTTTTCCAACATACCACCAGCCCACACAATTCTGCCGAAGAAGTTCTTTACCATACCGAACCTTACCACCTTCTACATAATACCATCCGTCAAATGTAATATTTTCTCCACTGACATTATCTGGATACATCTGATGTTTACCTATAGACTGAACCAGTCCATTTGCACTAAAATCAACTTTTCCATTTTTAATGTACCAATCACCCGACTGATTTTTGGCTATTCCATTGAACGAGAAATCAACAAGTCCATTGTGTACATACCACCAGCCTACATTGTTCTGAACAAGCGTATTTTCCTTAAAATCAATCACACCATTATGTACATACCACCAACTGCCATTAATCATCTGCAGTTCATCTACCGAAGTATTAAGCTTACCCTTCCTGAAGCAATACCAACCTGCATAATCATATGTTTTTCCATTATAATTCTGACTATTATAACAAGGTGTTGTACCTGAATAGCTAAAATCAACTTGTCCGTCATTAATATACCAATATCCGATATTGTTCTGTGCCATGCCATTAAATGACTTGTCACATTTTCCAGCAACAAAATAATACCATATATTATTATGATATATTAACTTTTCTACGGTTTTGTCTACCGAACCATTATTAAAATACCATAACGCCTTTTTATTCTCTGCAATTCCCGAAAATGATTTATTCACTTTTCCACCAGATATGTAATATACACCGTTTACAACGTTTGAACTTCCTGTATTCAGATCATATTCCTTGCAGTTAAGTTCTTTTACATCAGTCTCAGTAAAAACTCTGCCATTTTCTATATACCAGATATTGTTGTTTTTATCGTTAACCAATCCTGTATAATCGGAATCAATCTTTCCGTTCTGTACAAACCACGTAGTACCAGCATTATCTGCAAGCCCCGTATATGTGCTGTTTACTGTTGATTCTGATTCAGATTTCCACTCTTTGCCATCGTACACTACATCTGTGTATGCTTTGTCAACCTTACCACTGGTAAACGAATACCAGCCATCAAATATAATTTTTTCTCCACTTGGCAGAGTCTGTGACAAATTGCTGACCATATATAAACCATTAAATTTAAAATCCACAAGACCATTATGTACATACCAATCACCTATTCCATATCTTGCGATACCATTGTAAGTGAAGTCTACTCTGCCACCTTTAATATACCACCAGCCTACACTATTCTGTACAAGAGTATTGGCGCTAAAGTCTATTTTTCCATTGTGAACATACCACCAATTATTATTTATATATACCAGTGTATTCTTATTCGAGATAAATTTACCCTTTTTAAAATAGTACCAACCGGAATAATTATAAGTCTTGCCATTATATGTCTGTGAATTATTACACTGCGTAGTACCAGAATAGTTAAAATCAACATTACCATTACGTACATACCAATATCCTACATTATTCTGCACAATACCATTGAACTTTTGCTGATACATACCATTCTTTATATAAATCCAAGTTCCTCTATAAAGTTCCAGAGACTCATATGAGAAATCAATCTTGCCATTTTTTACATACCACCAATTTCCCGCATGATAACTCAAGCCATTATAACTTCTGTCAACCTTACCGTTTCTGTATAAATACCAGTTTCCATCAGAATACTGTCTTAAACTATTAGAATTAATTCCTAAATAATCGGCTATACCATTAGCATCAGCAACACCTAAGCTTTTAATCTTCGACTCTGATGATAAAAAATTGCTTCTATCGCTTGCATTGCTTATAAAACAATGTTCAATCAATACTGCAGGTATATTATTCTTTTTATTTCCTTTAATAACTGCAAGGTAATCTGCCAAAGAGCCATCCGGATATCTAGAGTTATCTTCTGAATTTCTTATTAGAGTTCCTCTACCATTTTGTTTAATTCCCAGTGCCTTTAATCTACCTAGAATGTCAGCAGCGAGAATCCCCCCTTGAGTTCCAATATTTGGTTTATAATTCGAATTAGGATAATATACAGAAACACCTCTAGCTAATGAACCAGCAGAATTAAGATGAAAACTGATGTATAGATCCGCTTTTACATTTTTAGAGAATTCTACACGCTTAGAATTACACACCCTGCTTGTAACAGAACTTCCTCCATTAGGGCAAGCATATGAATCCCTTACCATGTACACCTTTACACCAGGGAATTTTTCAAGCTCCTGCTTACAATATGAAGCAATCTTGTAAGTGAGTACCTCCTCATGATACCCTGCACTCTGCGCACCTGCATGCGTTGCATCATGTCCGGCATCCAATACAATAACATAATCCGGAAAAGACGCAGCCTGCACCTCTTCCGTATCATTTACCCAATATGGAATAAATCCACATATCAAGGCAATCATCAACATAACAACGCAAATTTTACTGTAAAACTTTTTTAACACTTTTCAAGCCATCCTTCTTTAGTACTTTAAAACCATCTTATACCTATTTATCTGCTATTGCAACCCCCTCAAGTAAAATTAAAAACTACTATCGTACTTTATACCTCTAAACTTAGCATTGATAAATGATTTTATCTTCCGATTCCAATCAAGTTTTTCTATATTGACAGTCGGACACGTATAGTACTTATATTTATTCTTCTCAATCCAGACATTAATAAGTATCTCCGAAACCCTTCCATAGTATCTTGCCTGAAATGTACTATAGCCAGAACTATCGATTTTCTTTTCAAGTTCTGATAATATAGGGAAAAGCCACTCACAATATGAATCCATTATATTTTTCTTCATTATCATCATATTGAACATATGACCACTTGTTTTTTTGATAACATTATCATATGCATCAACATAGTCTGGACACCTTTCCCTTAATATTTCTCTCGTAACATCAAGATGTTCTGCATAATGTGTATGTGCATAATGAGAATAAAGACTTTCAATATAATATCTTCGCTTCTGCGGCAAAATTATATCGTGATTTGATAAAATGTTTTTTAAATCACTATCAGTTAAGATATATTTAAATTTATCTTTATCAAATCTGAAAAATCTCTTTCTGGCAAAATATCTTCTGTAATGTACAAGGCCACAATAATCAACATCAAGATTTTTCCACATCCAGTAGAGGCCTGTCAACTCGCAATAATATGGATTTTTTTCTGATATATTATCACCAATATCATCTCTGGTGTATCCTATATCATCTTTGCCATGTGCGCCTACCTGAATTGGCAGATATGATTTTTCACTCGGCATACGATACACTTTATGCGCTGCAATTCCAATCTTAATATTCATTATATTTCCTCTCAATTTATTATTTTGATCCTTCGCCTTCAAAAACTACCTTAATAGTTTTAAAAAGGATTTTCAAATCCAGGCCTATCGACCAATGCTCAATGTACTCTGTATCAAGTCTGACTACTTCTTCAAAATCTGTAATATCGCTTCTTCCGCTAACCTGCCACATTCCCGTGAGTCCGGGTTTCATGCTCAAACGGATTTTATGATGAAGGTCATACTGCTCATACTCATTAACTGTAGGTGGTCTGGTTCCAATAAGACTCATATCGCCTTTCAAAATATTCCAAAATTGTGGCAGTTCATCAATGCTTGTCTTTCGAATGAAATTACCAATTCCTTTACCCGGTCCCTTCTCAGAACCAATTATTCTAGGGTCATTGTCCATTTTAAACATAAATCCCTGCATTTCATTTTGTGCCATAAGCTCTTTCTTACGCTCTTCGGCATCCATATACATAGATCTGAACTTATAAATATAAAATGTTCTACCATTTTTACCAACACGCTTTTGTTTAAAAAATACAGGACCCGGTGATTGTCTTTTTATAATCGGTGCCACAAAAATAAATGCAACTCCCATAATGGCAAGACCAACAACAGCTCCCACTATATCTGTAATTCTCTTAACTGAAAGCTGCCATCCTGTAGCTGTATTTATAGAAGCAGTAATTGCATCTGCCTCACCTATTCGATCCATAAATGCATTCGGAAGATTCTCTGGCAAGAATCCCATTCCCACATGGACAACAATACCCATCTGAAGAAATATATCCGTAAGCTCTGTAAGCTGTTTCTTATCTTGATATACATCTATGAATACTTCATCTACGACATTCTGACGGATATACTCTAGAAGAGTATCCTTGCCATAAATAATCGGTATATTCGCCTCTATAATGTTGTCTTTTCCATAAGCGTTATCATCCAGAATTGAAACAGAGCCTATTCTGAACTCCCTGTAATTTTTCTGTCTAAGCTTTGCTGCAAGCTCACCCAGACGATTTTCCGTTGTTATCAAAAGCATGCTTGCCTGATTTTTCTCAGACATAACTCTTTTTCTAACAAAATTCTTCCATGTACACCTGCAAATGAAACACAATGCAATAGCAAGCCACCAACTGACGAGGAATACAGTACGAGACAATATTGCAGTCTCCTGAGCCAGATATTCAAACAATAATAACAAAAATTCTACTACTGTTATGTGCTGTGCTACCGCAATAAGCTCCTGCCAATGATTACGCTGAATTATCCCCTTATAATTGTTTGTAAAAAATAAAACAGCTATATCTATTACAACCAGAACTATGCATAGACGCATATATAGCTTTGCCATATAAAAATTCAAGCCTACATGCCTAAAGAAATAGGCAACCATGAATGCAATCTCCAAGCATATAATATCAAGTATTTCGAAATCCAAATGTTTTAACCATTCAGAATTTTTTTTACGATACATATGAACCTCCAATAATTAGTATACTCTTCCTATTTTATCACATATTTGTAAGTTTTGAAACATAAAATTATTCTATGGTCAGTTTTATTAAATGATACAACTTCGCCGCAAATGTTATGCTTGCTTCCCCATAGCCATGGTTTATACCCGAAGCAGTACTTTTTTTACTCAATTCTATCACTTCATCAGTCTTTGAAGCACACTCGTCCCAATATTCAATATCCTTATTTGACGTATCTGTTTTAACATCATAATTATCTATCATATATTTGCCAAGATACGATGTGAATTTTTCAGCTCCATAACTATTTAAATGCTCATAATCACCAAAATCGGTTGTATCATCAATACCACACTCTTCATAATTATCGTGATAATCCTCAAAATCATATCCGTACTCATCTACAATTGCTTTCATCTTCTCAATTCCATCTGTCTTAGTAGCCATAGTCTCATGCGGTGGAACAATCATAAGCATATTATTCACTTTATTTTTTCTACAATACTGCAAAAAATTTCTCAAATATTTTTCACAGCGCTCAGTCAATATATACTCTTCCTTAGTAGGCCAACCAATTTCAGCCAGTTTGTCCCTACCTCCTGTTGTCTGCGAGCGCGTATAAAAGCCTTTTAAATATCCACCTTTGTTAAAAAAAAGATGTGCACGCAAACAAAATGACGTCAAAACCTTGTCCGGATATTTCCAATTCCCATGATATTTTCCCATTGACACTATTGTATTATCCCTTATAGTATCTGCCATTGTAGTATTTATCGTATTAATTTTGTCCGTTCCCTCAGGCATATTGTCAATCCACTTTCTCAGCAATACTTCATCATCAAGATTCTCATCACCATGCAAAAATGTAGAAGCATTTACCACAAGTAATTTAGGATTTTGTCTTTTAAGTACTTCTCTAAGCATTGAAATATATTGACTGCACGGACTATCTCCAACAGAAAAATCCACTGATTTTATTCCGTATTCTTTCCACGCCAATCCCGGAGCAAATCCTCTATAAATCTCACTCTGTCCCATTAGCACGACATCTACACTATCTTTTCTCTCATGTAAAAAGCCATCAATATTTACAGTATCGACATTATCCATCACAATAAATGCTTTTCCAACTACTCTAAACATAACCATAAATATTAAAAAAAATGCACATGACTTTATTATTTTCTTTATCATACTCTGCCTCTGTTATTATTCTTAGTCTCTCACATTATCACTAATATATCCTAAAAATAAAGTCCCACTAATCAATCTTAATAAATTATTAAACTGTTTATGCTTTCTTATCATGTTCAACCATAGACTATTATACAGTAATTATTAAGAGAAAAAGAAAGACTCCGGAGCCCCTCCCGCAAAGATTGGCATCCGGAACCTTGGTAAACACCATGTATATTGTAACAGATTTTACAAGAAAAGGACATCATATTTTTATCAGGGAGCAGTGAATTTCTTTGTCCAATATGTCAGATTCAAAGCTCACACCAAGATGGTTTTATAAATAACTTCTTGACCAGCTTGGACTTGAATCGAAATACTACCGTGGTGATACCATTCTAAATACTGAAGTATAGCAAACGCAAAATCAAGTATCAATATTCCTTTAGCTTCCGCTACCTTTCTCTCTGCATCAGTAAGAGCCGGCGTACTTCCAATAGAGAAATCAATCGTACTATCTACCATCCAGTAGAATGTATCTCCAACTTGTACCACTCCGTTACATGGCAAAGCCTTATCCTAATCCTGATATTCAGTCATCCGACCATTATTAACATACCAAATCTGGTTGCCATATGGCACAAGAAGCTCTCCTGAATTGAAATCAACCTTTCCATTGTGAACGTACCACCACGTTCCATTATACTTGCATAATGTAGTGGCTCCAAAATTCACTCGTCCACCCTGTACATACCACCACGCTCCATTATACTTGCACAAACCTGTTGCATTCCAATTTACACGTCCATTATCTACATAATACCAGGTATTTCCATATTTGACCAATGTAGCTGATTTCCAGCCAATCTGTCCCTTATCTATGAACCACCATGTTCCACCATAATTACACAATGTTATAGCCGAAAAATCAACTTTTCCATTATGAACATACCACCACGTTCCATTATATCTGCATAATGTAGTGGCTCCAAAATTCACTCGTCCACCCTGTACATACCACCACGTTCCATAGTAATTACACAAGCCTGTTGCGTTCCAATTTACACGTCCATTGTCTACGTAATACCAGGTATTTCCGTATTTAACCAATGTAGCTGATTTCCAATCAATCTGTCCCTTGTCTATATACCACCAGGTTCCACCGTAATAGCACAATGTCCTAGCTGAAAAATCAATTTTTCCACCATGCACATACCACCAGGTCCCATTATATGTGCATACGGTTGTAGATTTCCAATCAACTTTTCCGTCATGCACATAATACCAATTGTTGTCATATTTAACAACTGTAGTTGATTTCCAATCAATCTGCCCTTTGTTTATATACCACCAGGTTCCATGGTATTTAACCAAGGTTCTTATAGTCTCATCCACTTTTCCGTTCTGTACATACCACCATATGCCATTATCATATATAAGAGTATTTACATCATCAGCAATTTTTCCATCTATAAAATAGTACAAATTACCATCTGCACCACGTAATACACCGGTCTTTTTATCTCCTACAGGGTTCAGTGACCAATGTGCATACAACACCTGATTCTCAGTCAACTCAACTATTGTTGAATCTTCAACCTGATTTCCACCCTCAGAAGATGTAAACCAACCAGAAAAAGTATATCCTTCTCTTTTCGGCTGTGGCAACTCGCCATAAGTAATTCCTTTTACAACATCTTTGCTTGCAGTAGAAACATTCCCTCCATTAGCATCAAATGTAACAGTATATTTCTCCTCCACAGGTGCAATATCAGTATTATTAGTGGTAAAAGCCTTTATACAAAGATTACCATCATTCCCACTTGGATATGTAATATTATAGAATTTAGTACCATACTTATAGAAGCTTCTTGAATTATCACGATTAACCTGACACTCCCAAATCATCGTATCTCCATCAGCCTTAGAATAAGCTGACTCATGATCCAATGCTGCTTTATCTAATGTAACAACGATGGCAAAAGAGCTTCCCGGTATCAATTTAACCTCATTTGCTAATGGTATCGTGTAATATCCGGCAAGGGTACTCGTACCTACCGTAGTAGCACTCTCCTGCAAAATACCGCTTGTCGGATCCTTCAGATTACTTAAATCAGTATATACTTCAATCTTGTAACCTACATTAGCCTCTCTCGTCATAGAAAGTGATACAGCCTTTAAACTCTCAGAGGTAACTCCCATCTTTTCTCCAACTGTAAATACATTGGCCATAGTTGTATATTGCGATACCTTAAAAGTGTTAAGACCGCCATCCAGCTGATAGTTATTATCATAATTATCAGCACTACCAAAATCAAACACCCAAGCTGTATCTACAAGAGATTTGGTATCATAAGACATCCAGAAATACTCCTTGTAATCGCCCCAGCTGTTCCGCACAAGCCACGCGCCATCATTAGAAGGCTTATTTCCAGCTCTAAAATTCTCCTTTGAGAAATTATCATCCCAGCCTACGATCATTATAGCATGTCCGCCACCGACATAATCAGTATCATAATATGTATACGAATCATCTCCGTAGAAGCCCCAACCATTGTCCCGGTCATAATACATAGCCCCTACTGCACCATATTCTTCAATAGCTTCTTTAACCAAATCCGGTTGCTGTTTAATATTTATCTCATATGCATTCTCCAGATGCGCCTTGTCATATCCATATGCATACTTATTATCGATTACAAGATTATCGGATAAATTTTCCACCTGTGCATACGGGACATCCGATTCGTTTGCAGTGCCAATCCACTGACCTAATCGACGTACAGCATACTCAAAGTTTCCACCCCGGTTAAGATATGCATTGCCTTTATAGTATTTAGCACTATCTCCTGCTGTACCCTCTAACGGATCTGTAACAAAATTATAAGTAAAATATGCCAGCTGCAACTCACTGAAATCAACCGTATTCTTATCAGCCAAGCCCTTATTAATCAAATCAAACTCAGCAAGACCTGTACTGGCAAAAGCCCAACACGTACCATACGGATTCTGATTCCTATTTACCGGATATTTATCCTTTATATCCGCAATGCCACTCTCCGGATACACTGATGGAATTGCGGAGTATGTCGCTATTCCTGAATCATATACCGGAGTGTTGTAGTCCAAATCGCTTTCTACATAACCATATGTAATCAGATCTGCTTTACCCAGTCCGACAGATTGTACAGATTTATCATTGTACGCCCAGACATTTGCTCTGGTAGATGTAGCTACTATAAATGCACAGGTTAACAGTGCCACTAATCGTTTTCCCTTCATTTTTTCATCCTTTCTTGTCTGTTGCGATAATTTCTGTAACTAATAAACTCTCATCCCACGGTATCCGATCAGCGAAATTTACCCATCAGTTATCCGGATTCTTATTGAGTCCCATATGCTGGTCGAAATCTAGGGCTATATCCTCACAATCAAGGTACTATCCGACATAATATCGGAATCTTTTTTAATATAAATGCTATTAAAATGCATATTGGTATAACAATAAATGGCATCCCAACTCTATATACTATAGAAAGTGTATTCAATTCAAAAATTTTCGTCAGAATCTGTAACACAAACCAGTGAATCAAATATATTGAAAATGTATATTTTCCAAAAGCATTCGCAGTTTTACATACTATATTATCCTCTGACAATCTGCTCACAATTTGTTTAAACAATACAAAAACAGCAATTGAATACAAAACAGCCGGAACATTATTATATCCTTTATATGTTTGAATTATCTGATTCGCATCCATTGACAAATAATATGTTCCTGCAAAATGCATTAATAATCCAATAATTCCTAATATATAAATCATAATTCTATGAATAAGCTTCAATTCTGATGTATTCAACAAATACCCCATCATAATATAAAATACATATCCACTACAAATCGGTAGCGTGACTCTATTTGAATAATCAAAACCAAATACATTACACATAAATGGAATCAGAAGGTTCAAAACTGCACATAAACATACACAATATTGAAATATTTTCTTTCTGTTATCTTTAGGAATCAATGAAATAAATGGTATGCACAAATACATGCTAAACAATGGTATAAAAAACCAATATACTCCTATTACATCTGTATTTAATAGTGCTCCAATAATACTCTTTATTCCAGAAATTCCTCCCTTAAACCCAATTCCCCCTACTATAAACTGATAAAGTAAGCCAATAAAAGACCATGCAATAAAAGGAATAACTGTTTTTGTAATTCTCTTTTTAAAATATTCCTTAGTTGAATATTTATCTCTATAATCTATAAGTGTTGAACCACTTATCATAAAGAATATCGGAACAGCAAAATACATCAGACATTCTATCAAATTAGATGTTATCCAATATCTTTCTTTTGAAAAAGCCCAAAAGGCACCATTCGAATGAAGCATCACAACCGCAAAACACGATATTCCACTTAAAACAGATATATAATTTACTTTTTTCTTTATCATTCTTATCCTTCCACTATATTACCTATAACATTTAACTTTTGTCTTCGGCCTATAGAAGCTATACTTTTTATGGAAGAAAATTCTGACTTGTCTTTCACTTCCCAATATACAATATTTCCACATGTAACAATTTCTTCAATATTATCAAATTTATTGCATACATCAGATATTACAGATATTTTTATTTCTTCTTTTTTGAGATAATTTTCAAATTTCTTTACTAATTCATTCATTTCAAGATTGCATGTACTCACAACACATAACTTTTCTATTCTTTGTTGCTTGCACATAATTGAAATTTCAGAAGCAATTTTATCAATATCCATATCCAAAGCTTTGTCTCGTCTCATTCCTGAAAATATTGATTCTTTCTTATTATCAGAAATACACGCTAAAGTTTCACTTTGAGTAAGATTTGCCACATCAGCAGAACATCTTATTTTCTTTCCAAACATATATATAAAACAATATATTCCACCAATAACAACAATTCCTAAAAAGGCTCCTACCACTACATATTTCTTACTTATAGATTTCTTCGGAATAATCTTTTCATCAGCAGTAGCGTTTTTTTCAGATTTAATAATATCATATGCTCTTTTTTCATTATCAGATAATTGATCTACGCTCTCATCCACTTTAGTTTTTGCATTTGTATACACATTTCTGACCGAGTTTTGACTATCCGCTATATGCTGATCAAATCCACAACTATATGATTCTCCAACCAACACTGCCTTATGCTGTGCAACACTATCTGAAACACTTATAGCATACTGTTCAAAATCATCTACTATAATTTCTGCTATCTCTTTAGCCATGTTTTTGTTAATACCACGAACGTTAATTGTCAAAACTGAACTTGTATCTTCATACTGTGTTGTAGTAGTAACATCAATAAGAGATGATATATCGGCCATTGAAATATCATCCTTTTTTTCTTTTTTTACTATTTCAGCACTTATATCATCACTATTAACGTAAGCAGCATACATCTTCTTGATATTTTGTGCAAGTTTTCCATCAGTAGAATCATTTTCTGCCTCAAAATAATATGTCAATGTGACTTTTGGCACTTCTGATGCAAGCATAGTCATTACAGGACTGAAATAGTAATAGTCTTCAATATCTTTCAAACTATCATCTAAATCAGCTACTCTTTGAGCATTCTCAACTTCATCATCTTTAAACCCATCCAAATCCTTTTGAATAGTAACTTTTGTCTCTATTTTACCTGATTTATAATAGCTTAATGCACCAAATAATATAGCTCCTATCAGACATGCTATTACAATTTTTTTCCATTGTGACAATGTGTAAATAAACATGTCCCAAATCGATATTTTTCTAGTTTCAAACATATTTTTCTCCTTGTGTTAATATTTCCAACCAGGCTTGTACACTTCATGTATTCCTTTTCTGTTGTAAAATGCATCCTTGTAAGCTGCCTTGTACAGGCCTCTAGTCTTTTTGTCGTTTTTACTAAGAAAACTTGCCTTTACTATATATGCCTTTGTCATCTTCAGCAGATAGTATCTCTTTGGAAAATGTTTTTTCATCATGAGCAGGTTATTTCTTGCATGATAATACATTCCCCAGAAAATTCCCTTATCATCAAATCCCGGTGTATTGTGAATAACACGGCTCGCAGGTACAACAACTATACGTCCTGCCTTTCTGATTCTCAAAGAATGCTCCTGGTCATCGCAATATATGAAATATTCTTTCTCACACAATCCCTGTTCCAGAAGTGCTGTCTTCTTTATCAATGTACCTACATATGAGAATACATCTATATCAAATGCATTTTTCTCGTATTCTTCCGGAGATGACTCTCTGAATTTACACTTAAATTTTGAAAGATTCAGATGATTACGATGCGCATAGTGTATCTTGCCATTATTTATCACTGCACTGCACAGTGCTGCGATTTTATTCTGTTCATCCGCTGACAGCGTATCATAATAACTGCTAAGCTTCTCAAAAGCGTCCTTTTCAGGATATGCATCATCATCTGCTACCCATAACCAATCCGCATCTTTTTTCAATCCAGCCTCAAGTCCGTCATGGAATCCTCCTGCTCCACCGGAATTGTATGGCAGTTCAAGTACAAGCCTCTCACATACACCTGTTTGTGCCTGCCACTCTTTTAGAAATACATCTGTTCCATCTGTACTATGATTATTTATAACATAGATATAGTCAGGTTTGTGAGTCTGCGCTTCGTAGCAATCAAGTGCTATCTTCAACTTATCAAGTCTGTTAAATGTCACAAGTATTACGCCTATTTTCATATCATGTATCCTTTTCTCATTATATCCTATTCAAAACTAAGCACCGTGTTTTTCATACCATCCTCAAGCTTTACTTTTACACTCCATCCGAGTTCTTCTAGCTTTGTGGTATCAAGTCCTACTCTCTTGTATGCACAGTATCCACTTGTATCCTTTGCTATCTCAAATATTACCTGGCGGTCATTTTCCGGGAAAAGATCTACAAGTTTCTGCGCCACATCCTTGATAGGTGTAGGCTCAGTCTCATTTGCCACGTTGTATGCCTCTGTTACAGTCCCCTTTAAAAGTATGATAAACAGTGCTGTAACCGCATCCGTGATATAGCAGAAAGCTCTTTCTGCCAATCCTTCACTCTTCAATACTATATTTCTGCGATGAACCGTATCACAAATAAAGTCAGACATAACTCTTCCATCATTCTCTATTATCATTCCAGGTCCATATGAATGGGCTATTCTTGCAAGCGTATACGGGACTTTGTACTGACTGTAATAACTCTGAAGTATCTGTTCTGACATTCGCTTACTCTCTGGATAGCATGAACGAGGTTCTTTGGGATCAATGATTCCCATATCAGTTTCCTTTATCATTGAGACGCCTTTTACCTCGCCATATATCTCTCTGGTTGAAAGAAACAATACATTTGAAGCTCCGGATTCTTTGGCACATTCCATGACATTCATAGTGCCTATCGTGTTTGCCCTTACGATTCCTACAGGATCGTGCTTTATAAACCACGGACTCGCTGCTCCTGCCGCATGCACAATATAATCTATATGCTCATTCAGATTTATCGGCTGACACACATCCTGCACACACAGTTCAAAATGCTCATCTCCCATAAACTCTTCAAATTTTGCTTTTGCCTTTAGCTCATTTCTGACAAGTGCTATGACATGTATATTATATGACTGTGTTCTATTAAGATGCATGCACACACAAGTCATGTAATATGCAAGCATACCTGTCGCACCTGTTATGAGTATTGTCTTATCCTTTAACTGTTCAAATGGTACGGAACTATCAGACACTATTCTGTCCATATCAGCCTGTACCACACCATGCGAATATAAACTCATATTGTTCTCCTACTCTAACTGTTGGTTTTCTCTTGCATCATATATCGCTCTGAACATATAGAAATCATCAGGCGTTGTAATCTTGATATTTTCTGTAGGTCCATCTATAAGAGCAAGCTTCTTGCCATATGCCGCCATAAGCGTACATGAATCTATCATACTTGTATTTCCGTTACTTATAGACCACTCCTGTGCCTCGAGAATGTCTTTCAGATAAAAGCTCTGTGGAGCTTTTGCAATTCTTGAGTGATCACGGCTCGGTATTTCTCCTACGTTACCATTATCATCTATGAGTACGAATGTCTCTTTTGCAGGAGCAGATGTAATCGCAGCACCATTTTTCTTAACACATTCAATATTATCAGTTATTACCTGCTCGTTAATAAGAGGACGTACTCCATCATGGATTAATACTATGTTGTCATCCACGCCATATACTTCTTTTGCTGCTTTAAGTCCATTGTATATAGACATCTGACCTGTCTGTCCACCAGGCACGATTTTGCCTATCTTGTCCAAACGAAAACGGAATTTAAGTTCTTCCATATATGGTATCCAATCCTCAACACATACTACCACAATGCCATCAATATATGGGTGATACTGAAATAATTCTATAGTATGGACAATTATCGGCTTTCCACAAACTGAAAGGAACTGCTTAGGCTTGTCCTTTGTTCTCATTCTTGTTCCTACACCACCGGCAAATATTACCGCTAAATTCATATAATTTGTCTCCTTCCTAATCCTATGCTCGCATTAATTCTTGTATACAGTTGCACAACTATATTTCCGCTTGTCCTCCGGAGGAAGCTGCATGTAATCATTATACAAATTGCTCAGATATATATCATAATTCTCTGGTACCGGAAGCATCACTCCTTCAAAAGGTACTCTGGTCTGTGGAAGATATTCCTCCAGTTTCCATCGTTCTCTATCTCCATACATACCGCATACTGCTGCGATATATGTATGATCTCCGTTTCTGTATCTTTGCGCTATCGTGTCCATCTTAAGCGCCATACGATAACTTCCTATCCTCTTTGTAAATGGTCTTATTATGTTCTTTGCCAGCTTTTTAGCTTTCGATTTTCCAGAATTTGGAACTGTCAGGCTAAACAAAAGCAACTTTCTCCAGAATCTGACCTGTTTCATCTGTTTCTTGAACTTTGCATCATCCGCAGGTACATAATCTATTGGGAAAATATCTATTCCTATCCACGGACAATCGTCTTCCTGAAATCCCTCTTCATGCTTTGTGTAGTCTGTTCTTACATATCTGGCAAAGTTTCTGGCAAATGTTCTGCTATACGGATCTATAAATTTACGTTCCGGTTTGATATCCTTAGATACTTTTGCCGCTATAAGCAGTTTCTCGTACTCTTCCCGAAGCATCATGACATCCATATCATCATCCCAAGGAATGAACCCCTGATGCCTTATAGCTCCAAGCATAGAGCCTCCACCAAGTACATAGCTTATATTATTTTTAGTACAAAAATCATCGAACTCGACAATTAAATCTAAGGTAAGTCCTTGCAATTCTTTTAATTCAATTTTTTGCATGTATATTTTCTCCTGACTAATCATCATAATTTTCCGTTAGTCACATGATACCTTGTTCCATTATATACCACATATCCTGTATATTTAAAATCTACACAACCACCATGTACATACCACCATGTACCATTATAGTATACCAACGTCTTACTACCAAAATTCACTTTACCACCGTATACATACCACCATGTGCCGTTATAGTATACCAACGTCTTACTACTAAAGTCTACACAACCACCATGTATATACCACCATAAACCATTATATTTTACCAACGTTTTACTGCTAAAATCAACCTTTCCACCATGTACATACCACCATAAACCGTTGTATTTCACTAACGTGGTACTGCTAAAATCAACCTTTCCACCATGTACATACCACCATGAACCATTATATTTTACCAACGTTTTACTGCTAAAATCAACCTTCCCACCATGTACATACCACCATGAACCATTATATTTTACCAATGTTGTGCTGTTAAAATCAACTTTACTGTTTCTTACATACCACCATGAACCATTATACTTACAAAGTCCAGTATAGTTAAACCTCAAGTAACCTTTGTCTATATACCACCATGAACCATTGTAATAAGTTAGGCCAGTATAACTTGCCAACACCTTATTACCATTCATATACTTCCACTGTCCATTAATATTTTTAAGCTCTGCATTAATAGTATTATTAGAATTGTTAATAGTTGTTTTATCATAAACCCCAAAATCGCCAGTATATTTATTATTTGTAACCGTTGTTTTAGTACAATTTTCATTTATAAACAATCCATAATTATCAACATCAGATATAACATTTCCTGAAACAATTGCATTATCAGTATTTCTTACAACTATACCACTTGGAGCATTCTTCACACTATTATTGTAAATTTTTGCAGTTTTATTTCTAGATAAGCTAGATGCTTCTCTTATATAAATCCCATAATCATTACAGCTATCTACTGTATTATCCTGTATAACAGAGTTATTAACACCAAAAGCTACTATACCATAAGTCTCTGAATTTTTGATATTATTTGATTTAACCGCTGTATTATTAATACCATCATCTATTCTAACTCCCGCGTATCCGGTTTTAGATATTGTATTTCCAGATATATCTGCCGCTCCAACTGGATTTTGTATATAAATACCATTATAAGTTATAGACGTAATATTACTATTTGTTGCCTTAATTGTCGATTCTTTTGAAAATATGCCATTTTCAACACATTCATTAATATTAACATAATCGACCGCCACATTCGACTTGTTTTCTACATAAATACCTGATTTTTTTGATTCTTTGATGTTTCCTCCAAAAATATCAACATTAGCAGCTTTCTCTATATAATATCCATATTTAGAAGTTATTCCACAATTATTATTTTTGGCTGTAACATCTGAATTTCCAATAACCGCAAATGTCACAGACTTATCACAACTATTATCATTGATCTTTGCAGAACTATAATTTTGTGCATCTATTGCAATGTTAGAGATATTCTGAAAAGTATTATTCTCAATTTCTATATTTTTATGATATACCCCACCCTTATAACTATGTGAACCAACACCACAGCTATAATTCTTAAACGTACAATTACTAATTGTTACATTATCGCAAGCAGTATTATCATATGGAGCAAATGCCTTCGAAGTTGCTTCTGAAATATAATCAATCTGCAATGCCTCTTTATAGGCATTTTCACCAAAATTCTCACCAATATATCCATCAAATACTACATTAGAAACTGTAGCATCCTTAATGCCTGTTAATTCAAGCAAATGTTCTCCATAACAATTTTTCAAAACAGTATCCCGTACAACAACCCCCGTAGCATGTCCAAAATACAAATTGTTATTGCCATCTGCACTATTCGAACCATTAGAGCCATCCCAGGTTCCACCTTCAATAATTATATTATTATTTCTTGAATAGCCGCCCTCTGAATCGGACCAATCACCATTCATAAGCATAATACTTGACCTTCCAGATGCTCTTTTTATTACAGCCTTATCATCCAATGAAAGTGTGGTATTAGAATATATGTGTAGTGGTTCTGTTCCCAATTCATATGTACCAGCCGGGACCTTAACTATACCCCCACCATAATATCTTGCTTCATATAAGCAATTCTGTATATCATCGCCACTTTTTCCTGCAACAACAAACGTCTGTACGCTTTCCGCTGCATGAACAGTTTGTACATCAACTCCACTAACATAAATACTTCCAATAGTTATCATAGCCGCCATTGATAAACTCAATATTTTCTTACAGTTTTTCATTTATACTTTCTCCCCTTCCGTTTATTAATTAATTTTAATAATTTCTGCATTGTGTTTATTTCTCTGATTTTCCGGTGGAAGTGTCATATAATCTCCATAGATTTGTTTCAAAATACTATCGTAATCTACAGGTCCAATAAACTTGTCGTCTTCGAACCCATACTCTTTACCCTCACCAAACCATGCTCTCTGGAATGTCTCATCAAAACCATATGCTGCCATATAATTTATAACCGTGTCACAATCATCATATTTATACTTCTTTAATACCTTTTGTATCTTTCTTGTACATTTATGATAGTCTGCCATATTACGCCAGATCTTCCATCCAGCAACTTTAACAAGAATTGTCTCTATCTTACCACGTTTTCTCTTCTGATCTACTATTTCATCATACTGCCCTATCTGATTCATGCCTCTCCAAAAATACATATGGAGCTTGTGCAAGAAATTCTTTACACCATTTGCGGGCATACCATCCAATGGGATAATATCAATCCATACATCCTCAACTCTTGGAATATTTGCCGAATAGTTCTTGATCTTCATCTCTTCTGTTGCGATTCTTCCGAAACAATATCTGTAATCATAATTATTCTCAAGACTTGATATATAGTATGGTTTTTCGAGCTTGTTCTGTGCTATTTTTAAGAACTTCTCATAATCCTCTCTTGGCATACATACATCCACATCATCATCCCAGGGAATAAATCCGTCATGCCTTATAGCGCCCAAAAGTGTCCCTCCAAGCAGAAAATATCTCAAATTGTTCTCTTCACATATATCCCTGAACATTTTGAGTATTTTTAGTTCTTCAAGTTGTAATTTTCTTAAATCGTCCATTTATTTTCTCCTTAAATTTTTTCTGAAGAATCACAATGATAAGTGGCAATATCAATCCTGCCAACATATATACTATACGAAACTGTCCCAAATTTTCCGGACAGAATGCATACTGTACATTACTTCGATACTGTTCCCAGTCAAAACTGCTACAAAATGCGGTTCCTGTAAGTTTGTTTATTGCCGCATATATTGTATTGATTATAAAAAATGCAAATATATGATGTGTCATTACAGCATCTGTATTGTCTGCTATCATCATAACCAATTTATTCTTCTGTAATATCGGCGCGAGTATGCGACTTACTCTTAACCAGAATGCTATTCCAAGTATAGCAACTATTGTAGGTGTTGCTATTATACCATTTTCGAAGCCTATTGCCCATGACAAAGTGTAATAAATTGTTCCACCATATTTATAAATAATTAGAAGTTGTGCCAAAAACAATATTCCAAAATAGGCAATATTATTTAAAGTATCATGTTTTTCCCATTTATTTTTATATACAATTGCCAACTGATAAAACGGAAATAAATATCCTGCTCTCACAAACAACAGCTTCCAGTTTCTGTTCCATCCACATCGGCCCGCAAATGCAGCCGCAATACCGATTATCAGACTTATAACAAGTACTACCCAGTCGTTAATCTTCTCATATTTTGACAAAGGTTTACGCATAAGTACTGTTGCTACCTGTACAACAAACAGTGGAAACACAAACCATGTAGGAAAGTTCAATGCAAACACATGCCCGTTTATCATTGGAGAAATAAGCAAATTATACAGTGATATCTTACCGCCAAATGTAAACTTATTGTTCCTGAGTATCATCAGAATTATTGCATATACAAAATTCCATAAATACATGGGTACAAGCAAATGCTTTACTTTTTTAATTATAAAACTGCCCATATGTTCCTCAGATGATGTTTTATAAAAATACCCTGATCCAAATGCAAATAGGGCTAGATGAAATGCCCCCGGATAGAACCATTCATAGCCCAATGAAATGCCACCATAGCCACAATGACATGCAACTATAAAAAATATTCCAAAAAAATATAGGATTTTAAATTGATAATTTATCTTTTTTTCCACTTTCTATCCTTCCTTTTAACCAAACCCATACAGTCAATACAATTGCGATAAATACCATTCTTAGTATAAACCATGTTATTATATATTTCTTCTCCGAAGGATTGCCCTTTAATATAACTTCCCATGGTATCATATTACTATCTATAAAGTGGATAACTAATACGGTCATAGAATTCCTGCCTATAAATGCAAGAACATCTGTAATTTTATTCTTTCTATATGCCAGCTCAGAAGCAAACATAACAAGCAGGCTTCCAGATATGGATGCAAGATAAGACAATACATGCAATGTAAACTTACGCTGCGCCAATTCTATTTTACCGCCATTTATATAATTTATCCCCCATATAATAGCACAAATTACAATCAATGGCAGCATAACCTTCTTATTGTCCATATCTACTTTTCGCAAATAGTATCCCAAATACAAATATGTAAGCACAATGAGTGCTATATCAAAATTCATTGGAAGCCACATATATCTCGAAATCACAATACCTATTATCGTTCCAAATATGCAAATTATGGCTCTGATATATTCTCGCCTTATATTGTTAAATAACACCACCATAAATATCATCGCCCAAAACATTGCTGCCAAAAACCAAAGCATACCAAATGTATGCACCCACGGAAAACCTTTTGGTTTATCAACACCGGATGCAAATACAACCGCAACTATTGTTCTTTTTATCCAGTATGCTATACCTGCTAGTGCCTGTTTTTCCATAGTCATTCTGATTATCCTATAGATGAGAAGTGCTACCCCAGCCAGATACATAGGCATTAGGAGGCGCTTGGCATATTTATATGCTGACATTTTAAGTGTTCTTGGCTTAAACACAAATCCCGATATTACATACAGCACAGGCATATGAAATGTAAAGATTATAAAACGCAAATTTGAATTATATGTCAAAGTATGTCCTAATACCACAAGTATCATGACTATTCCACGGCACATATCTATCCAATCTAATCTTTTTTTGTTTTCCATTTTTTCAAGAACCTTCCTAAAAACTTATCCTCAAGTTCCAACACCAGTGGATCACGTCCAACAGTAAGAACTAAAGCATATATGCCAAAGAATATAATTGCAGATACAACAAGTATAAAGAAAGGATGCCACGATAACATCTTTGTAAGTAATGCCACTCCTGCTGACAGTATCGTGGCAATTGCTATCAATCCATAACGTATTTCGACAAATATAGGTTTCACTTCATCCTTCAGGTATATATATTGCACTACCATTACAACAGCCTCAGCCGCTACTGTGCCAATTGCCGCTCCTGCTGCTCCAATAAAAGGAATAAGGATTGCATTAAGCACAAGATCTGTGATTGCACCTGCTATTTCTGAATACAATACACATTTCTCCCTGCCAAGTGGTACAAGCATCTGTATTCCCATTATATTTGTCAGTCCTATAAATAAAAGTGTTGGCATAATTATCTGCATAGGCAGTATTGAATTATCAAATGCATCTCCGGCCAGAAAATGTATACTCTCATTTGCAAATAACATAAAATATACAAGCATAGGAATAGCTATTATGAATACAAAGTTAATTGCTTTTGCAGAAATTTTCTTAAACTCGCCAATCAGATTATTTTCCAGATAATAAGATGCTCTTGGCAGAAGTACAGCTCCAAGTGAAGTCACAATACTCACAAGAATAGATTTAATTCGGATAGCAGCATTGTAATATCCGTTTTCACCCGCTCCTTTTATAAAACCAATCATTACTGTATCAAGATTGGTATAAATAGTTGTAGCACACGACATTGCAAAAAATACTACCACCGCCTTTAAATGCTGTTTAAAATCATAATTTCCAACCGGTTTTAAGCTGATGTACTTGTGTAGATTTATGAGGTTAAATATATTTGAAGCTGATGCTGCAAAGATTGTAATAAATCCATAGCAAACATAATCTGTCTGATCTTTTACCAGTATAAACATTAGAATTACACCGATAAATTTAAATATTATAGATCTGACAGTAATATACGTATACTGTTCAAGTCCCTTATACATCCACTCTACGCCGATGACATTGAAGAAAATCGTTGAACTTGTGATAAGAAAGAGCGTACTGTCATTTCTCATCTTCGGTACAGTAAACAAAGCTACCAAGAATACTATATAAACCAACATACTTATTGCTGTATTGATTATTAATAATTCTTGCACTACTTTTGTAAGCTTTTCTTTATCATCGCGCACCTTTGCACAGGCTCTTATTCCATAAGTTGGAATACCAAGCTGTGCAAACAATGCAAAATATGCTATTATTCCATTTGCAAATGATACTTTTCCTGTTCCAACATTCAGCAAAACCCTTGACACATATGGGAATGTAATCAAGGGGAATATAAACGCTGACATTGAAAGCAGTGTATTCATTATGACGTTAACTGTTAATGACTTCTGTTTTTTCATTTCTATACCCTTCACGTTCATAATTTATGTCAGTAATATACTTTTCAAGTTCAGTCACAACCAATAGTAAAAATGGATTATATGCTATCTTTACCAATCGAGGTTCTGTAACGCAAAAAGCAAGAACTATCAATACAATCCAACATAAATAAGTATGTTTATTTCTAATAGACGAGTAAATGAGAATAGCATATAAAATTAATATTATTACCAATACTATTAAACCATATTCTAGTGCTATTTGAAGATATGATGAATCGACATAATTGTACTGCATCCCACTTTCCCAATCTGCATCATATCCAACCCATTCTATCTTTGTCCCAAATAAAGATAATCCATATTCCTCAATACCTTGTCTTCCCAATTTCAATCTACCAGTGAGTATGTCATTTAGCTTATATAAAACAGTATTATCCGGTGAATATATATATTGAAATGTTATAGCAACAATAGATATTATAAAAGGAGTTATAGCAAAAACAGATTTCAATTTTTCAGCAAGATTAATCTTTTCTACAAAAATAATTATAAACCAAAACCATGTCAATACCAACACCGACACCATAAATGTCATTCTTGCATCTGACATCTTATATAACCAATACGCAAATCCCATTCCTATTATATATTCAAATGTATTTATTTTTCCTTTTTTTAAATAGATATATTCAAACAATATGAACAAAAATAAAATAGACGATGTTGTAACCCAGCTAAATCCAAGAAAATGTCTTGGTCTTATATCCGGCTCCCATATAGAATCAACAACAATGCCTGTCTTTATCAATATAATATTAATGGCTAACACCACACTCTGACAAATACAAGCGATTCTTATAATTCCGTCTGACTCATAACCTTCAGCAGCCAAGAAAAGCAATGAATACAAAAATAATGTTATGTTTTTACAAGCCAAATAACTCACAGCAAACATAATTACGATAATAGCACATCTAATTATGGTTTTTCTATCTGCTACACTTGTCATAATTATTTTAATAACACATAGTAAATAACTTAGATATCTCATTAATTTTGTAACTTTTAATATATTATCCTGAAAACTATCACTCCAAAGATTCCATTGTGTAAGTTCAAATAATGTGGACATCATAAAAATTATCAAGGCCACAACATATAACATATTATAATTTGTTATTCTCTTATCTTTTATGTGCACGCGCAAATTTCCTCTCTTATATCTATGTAATAATTTCAAAGAGTTAAATTACTTTGATTTAAAAACAACCAACCTTTGTCCTACGTAATTTAATAAAACAAACATTCTCATCCCCACTAACATAGACAAATTATCCTTAACAATTTGACCTTGCAAGAGGCTTTGCACCTCCATATGCGATCAAATAACATACTGTAATGTTTAATATAAAAATAAAAATCTGTTTAATAGACTTACGTTTATTTTGAAATGTAAAATATTATATTAAGTTTTTACACAAAATCAACATATGCATTATAGCAGATACTAGAGATAAAGCAAGCTATAATCAAATTGTAATATAATGTCAAAAAAGCTATGCCTCATTCATACCGCCACAACCTCTTAAACAATTATGCCTTAAGCTCTACAAAATCTTTTCTGTTGTAAAAATCCTCAATAACACTACAAATCGCATCAGAGACATTTCTATCTACATAGGTTCCGGATTTTCCTGTCTCTATCGCCTTTACAAAAGCCGCTATTTCATAGCGGATTCCCTCTCCATCCAACTGATAAAAATATCTCTTATTATCTGCCGGGTTCTCATAGCGTACCTCAAAATAATCTGTCTTCCACCACGGTGCAGGAACATAAATATACCCCTGAGTTCCTGATATTATGAGCTCGCCTTCTGATTTAACACCTTTTCCAACCCTTACTGAAGCAACCGCGTTGTCATATACAAAATCTATCTTTGAAAAAATATCAAACGATTTCTCATGATTGGAAAACATAGAAGTAATCATTTTCTGCTTATATTCTGTACCCAACAGCTGAAATACCGGAAGCATACCGATTGATCCCCACTCACAAATACTGTTCCATGTAGAATCAATTTTGTCATTCTGTATCTCTTTTATCTCCTGAAGGCTGGTTGCTGCCACATCGACAGATACCACTTTTCCAATCTTTCCGCTCTTTGCTAACAAAAGCAACCTGGAATATGCTGTCGCATATGCCGTTTTAACCGCATCCATGAGTATACAGCCCTTGTCCTGGGCCATCTGATGCAATCTTGCACTCTGCTCCAAAGTTAATGCAACCGGTGTCTCACAAAGTACGTGTTTTCCCATATCAAGCGCTTTTTTTATCTGCTCATAATGTAATGCCGGAGCCGAAAACAAATAAACAGCATCTACGTGTTTAAGTAAATTCTCATAACTTTCTGTGATAACTCCGGAAAAATCATTAATCTCATCGACCAGACTACTATTTGATGTGCACACTCCAGCCAATTCAATGCCATTTACAACAGCACACTCATTAGCAAACTTACTTATAACAGAAGTCTCACCTACAAGACCTATCTTTACTTTGCGTTTTTCAGCCCTGAGTTCTGAGCTTGACACCCCCTGTGTCCTGTCAAGATATACTACCTTACAGTACTCATTTAAATAGTCAAATTTGCCTTTCCAGTCTGAACCAACCGTAAAAATATCTATATTGTATTTTCTGATATCATCGATTTTCTGGCCTTCATACTCTTCTATAATAATCTCATCTGCCAGACCAGTCGCTCTGACAGCTTCGATTCTCTCCATCAGAGACTGCTGTACATTTATCTTGCCTCTCGTCTTATCAAAATCATCTGCAGTCACTCCAACAATCAGATAATCACCAAGTGCCTTTGCTCGTTCAAGCAGCCTGATGTGTCCATAATGCAAGAGATCATATGTCCCATATGTGATTACTTTTACCATATCCGGTTCTCCTGACTATTTGTCTATTTCAAATAAAGCCTCTGTAAACTGCTGCATGTACTTCTTTTCACCGATTGAAACTCTAAGACATGTTCCAAATTCACCAACATTATCATATGACTTAATAAGAATCTTCTTCTCTGTTTTCATTCTGTCCACTATTTTCTTAGCATCTGTTTTCGTCTCGATAAATATAAAATTACCAGCCTCACCCTTATGTCTGTATCCGTTGCTATCAAGCGTATCAACAAGGAACTTACGTCCCTCATTAAACTTCTCAATCAGTGAATCCAACACCCCCGGTGTAGTCAGTATCTTTTCAGCAAATAACATTGCAAAAGCATTTGTATTATGCGGTGTACAGTATTTCTGAACATATTTTATATCATCCGGATGACCTACAACATATCCAAGCCTGCATCCAGCCATTGAAAATAACTTTGAAAATGTTCTTGTGACAAATACATGCCTCTCGTTGAGCGCATACTTAATAAATGTTTTAGGATAAAAATAATGATATGCCTCATCAATCAACACCGATATCTCTTTTTCACGAGCTACTTCCATGATAGTCTCAAATTCCTCATCACTATATACATTACCCATAGGATTATTCGGATTAAGTAATATCAAAAGCTGTGTATCGTCTGTAAGCGCGTTGATAATATTTGAAATATCCATGCTAAGGTCATCATTATATGGAACCTTCACAAAATTTCTGCCATACATTTCTGAATATACCTGAAACATAAAATATGAAGGTACAACTCCTACAATTCTTCCATTAACTGATGTAAATGCCTGAATCACATATCTGATAGCCTCCGCCGAACCATTTGTAAGACACACATGTTTAATATCTGTACCTATATGCTCTGCCAAAACCTCTGTAAAATGCAATGTCTCCGGATACTGTGCTACAAACTGCGGTGTCACATTAGTAAGAACCGAATCAATAAACTCTTGTGGTAAGCCTCCCGGATTTTCGTTAAGATCCAATCTCAAATAATCTTTACGTTCGTTCTGATCGAATATTCTAACAAGATCTTTTATATCTTCATTTAAATAATACATACGTACGCCTCCATAAAAATTCTTTACAATCGTTCAATATTATATCACAATTGCTTTGTAAAATCTATATGTATAGATTTCTAAAAAGTTCTTAAACAATCCAGTTTACTATATTAATCCTTATTCACCAAAATCATAATACCCATAAATAACCGGATTAACCTGCCCCGTCTTGGCATATTGCATAAAAAGGAATAACATAAATGGTATAAGGCCAACAGAATGCAGTCTGATACTTTCTTTTTTCTCCTCTTTCTGTGTATCATTTTTTCCACGGATGTCTTCCTATCCGCCCTATCAATACTTTACTTCCATCTGCTATGCGTTCATCCTTCCAATAGCAGTATATTCTCAAATCAGAATCTCTTCTTATCAACTTCGTATGCGGGTTCACACTTTATATCAGTATGTACATCTTCATATGTAAATGAAAACCACAATGCTTCTCTATGCTTAGGATCCATAGAACATTCCAGCAGCTTCGAGGAAAGTATATCAATAGCCTCTGCCAGATTATCTGTAATTTCTTTTGCATGAACCGCAAAATCTTTAATATGTTTCATCTCACTTAAAATATTATCCGCAAAATAACTATCTATAAAGCAAGAATGCATAGAATCAAAGTATTCCTCTGGTGTATCTATCTGCCCTTATCCACTGCGAGAATTACCTTATCCATGGCACTCCTACCAATAGTGTTTGTTTTTATTCTATAATACCACACTGTTTATGCATATTCTACTTAAAATTTCTTTATAAATGCTCTGAATGCCCAAAAATCCGGGGAACTTAATTCCCCGGATCTATTTGTGGCTCTGTAATCCACTTTACTGTCTTTATAAACAGCCATATAACCATCCTGCATGACATTTTGAGCATCTGCCAACGATTAATATTCCGTTACTTTGTTATCCTTTAATATAATACATCAGCAATATACTACGGTACTACGATAGCACTAGTTACTCAATCTACAAATACAAAAATCTACGGTACATAAAATGTAACACCCTCGTCATTTGTATATGAACCGCCGTTTGCATATGGTGGCTGTGCTCCATAATCAGCTATTCCTCCCATGCCGTCTGCCCAACCGACTTTTCCATCCATATATACTTTACACCACTGGTGACTCCACTTATTTTCATTCACATGTTCCCATTTATACCCCATACACTCAAGAACAAGTCCCAATGTTCTTGTTGCACCGGAACAAGTATACACACCCTTACATAATACTCCATATGGTGTCCTATAGTCTTTATCATCATTAGTGTAAACCGAATTATTACAATAATATGCTACTATCTTTGCTGCCTGTCTTACTTTCTCAAGATCATTTTTACCGGTAACATTAGATGCTATGTACTTGGCAAATGTTTGTGCCTGCGCATTTTTTTGGCTTTCTGTTATAGTCGGCTTAGCTCCAAATTGCACTACACCACCCTTAATAGTGTAAAATGTGTCTCCGTAGAGACATTCTCCGTTATAGCCCCAGTTGACTTTTCCCATACTTACATAGTACCATGTGCTTCCATACTTCACCAGTGTTCTATCTATCCAGTTTATTTGTCCATCTTCGATAAACCACCATGTACCACTGTATTTGCATAGTGTCCTCGAATTAAAATCAACCTTTCCACCATGAACATACCACCAAACACCATTATATTCTACAACTGTAGTTGCCGAAAAATTAATTCTGCCCTTATCAATGTACCACCAGTTGCCATTGTAATAGCACAGTCCAGAGTCATTCCAATGTACATTTCCCCCACTAACATAGTACCATGTATTCCCATACTTTACTACTGTTGTGTTATTTTTATTAACTTTCCCATTCTCCACAAACCACCATGTTCCGTTATACTTTACAAGTGTTCTTGCCGAAAAATTAATTTTTCCCTTGTCTATATACCACCAGTTACCACTATAATAGCACAGTCCGGAGTCATTCCAGTGGACTTTTCCTCCATTGACATAGTACCATGTATTTCCATATTTCACTACTGTAGCAGCATTCCAATTTACTTTTCCGTTTTCTACAAACCACCATGTTCCGTTATACTTTACAAGTGTTCTTGATGAAAATTCCACCTTACCATTGTGTACAAACCACCATGTCCCACTATAATAACAAAGGGTTGTAGCATTGAAATCCACTTTACCATTCTTCACATACCACCAAGTCCCATTGTATCTGCAAAGGGTTGTGGCACTAAAGTCTACTTTGCCATTCTTTACATACCACCAGGAGTTATTGTATTTGCATAAACCTGTGTACGATGCGTCAGCCTTGCCATTCTTATAATAATTCCAGTTTCCATTCTCATATACAAGCCCTGTATATGTATCCATTAAAATGGATGCCGGAAGTTCACCCTGTACTACTACATATGTGCCTATTGTTTTGCAGCCACTGCCTACCTCAATATAAGAGTGCAACGAACTATCTCCATAAAAATAAGACGTTTGACAAATCTCTTTTTCCAACTTTATAAATCTGTCAGCTGATGAATCATAATAATATGCATTCAATAATTTTGCACCCGGATAATTACCGTCAGAATCCTGTGTCATATCAAAATTGCCGTTATTTTTACTGGCTTCAATATAAAAATAACCATTTCCCAGACTTTTACTTCCATATTTTTCATTCAAAGTAACTGTATAAAACTTATCTATTCCTGCTTTTCTTACGGTATTTATCGCTTTTGTATCAGAATTAACAGAAACGGATGGAGTATAATCCCCAGCGATATTGTCAAGTTTATCAAAAGTGTATACCAAATATGGATTTCCGGCATTTTCGTTGTCAGTAGAACACTGTACCTCAAGAGACATTCCTTTTGTCTTTATCTTCTCAAGATTGCTTTTAGATATTGTAAATAGTTCCTTATAATTAGAATCATAAACACAAATATGCGAACCCTTTATCACAAACGATCTATCCAAAAGTTCCGATATCAGTTTATTCAGGTCAGTATTTATTTCCGCAACATTGATTACTATTTTCGGCACATTTTGATCATCATAATTAGAAGATATCTCATACCCCTGACCTCTTTCTAATGTCTCAATGTTTCCTTGTAGCATAACATTTTGATCGTAAGTCACAATCTCTTTCTCTGTCGATTCGCTTGCAAATGCCACTGTAGTTCCAGCAAAAAGCATCGAAGCAGAAAGGATTGTTGCGCCGATTTTGCAAACTATTTTTTTCTTCATATTCTCCTCCTTCACATGGTACTTTTGTTACATTTCTTGTTTTTATTGTAGCACTCTACAAACGCTAGGTCAATCTATAAAAACTTAAAAATCCGGAGAACTTACATTCCCCGGATTTTAACAATATAAATAATCTAGGTTTTATCTTTTACACCATGTAGGTCGTGACATATTCCCATAAAGTTTCAATATTATAAATTTTTTAATTTTTAATATTTTCCAATATTTGATTTGTAATCAATTATAATATAGCAATCCTTATGCACAGACTTCATAATGAGTTTCATCACGTTTTCTGGAACAGCAACACACCCGGCTGTACTCTTGGTTCCACAATGCAGGAATATTGCAGAGCCAGCACCTTTTTTATTTTCCTTATTATAGTTTAATGCAAGCACATAATTGTATGACGCTCCCACTCTACTTATGTATTCTGCTGATTTCCAGTCTTTTTTCACATTCTTTGAAGATACAAATTGATTATAATATCGAGAATCAGAGTCATCTACCCAGTAATAGCTGCTATCACAATGCGTATATGAAATAGCGCATCCAGGATCCGAAGCATTTCCAAATGCTTTTATGAATGAATATACTCCTATAGGAGTCTTCCCATCGCCTTCTTTAGTCTTGCCTATTCCGTTTTTTCCGACTCTGCCTGTAGTCGATACTATCTGGCTCCAGTTTCCATCGGCATCTTTATAATGCATAGACACATCCGCATATGTTCCATCTGCCTGAACTAATATAAGCTGTTTTGCACTTTTGGATATATTAAGTCCTGATACCAAATCCGAATTTTTATAACGGGCCACACTAAAATCTACAACTCCGTTTCTGACATAATACACATATCCGTCATACTGACATGTACCTGTATAGTCCCAATCAAGCTGTCCATTGTTTACAAAATACCACGTATTTCCATATTTCACGAGAGTCCTTTCTTCCCAGCTTACCTGTCCATGGTTTATAAACCACCATGTGCTGCCATATTTACATAGTGTTCTCTCCGAAAAATCTACAAAACCATCATGAACATACCACCATATGCCATTATATTTGCATAATGTTACTGCATTAAAATCAATCACTCCATTTCTAATGTACCACCAACGACCGTAATAGTAACACAACCCATTATCATTCCAGTTTAAATATCCATTATGCACATAGTACCATGTACTGCCGAATTTAACTACAGTAACAGTATTCCAATCAATGCGTCCTTTATCTATATACCACCAGGTTCCGTTATATTTGCACAAAGTTCTTGCTTTGAAATCTACATATCCGTCATGGACATACCACCAGGTTCCATTATATTTGTGTACTGTTGTTGTCGAATAATCTACATGTCCGTCTCTTATATACCACCAGCTTCCATTGTATTTGCACAATGTATTTGCCTTGAAATCCACCTGACCATTTTTTACATACCACCATGTTGTATAATATTTATATACTGTTGTGGCACTAAAATCTACTTTACTATTTTTTACGTACCACCATTTTCCATTATACTCGCACAATGTTGTAATGCTAAAATCCAGCTTTCCATTTTTCAGATACCACCACTCTTTGTTGTAATAATATAAACCCGTATATGAGGTATCAACACTGCCATTTTTCATCAGGTACCAATCACCATTGTAAATTGTAAATCCAGTATAATTTCGATTCACTATACCATTATTATAATACTTAAAATTACCATTTCCACTGTCTGCAAGCCCGTTCCAACTATAGCAATAATCCATATCCAGATTTTTTGACTGCATGCCATATGCTTTAGCGTCCCCTGTCTCTGAAAACTGCCAGAAATCATATGTCGTACTGGTGTATTCCTCCGGTCTTTTACTATATGCTGCCGCCCAGATGTTATATTTACTGCTAAGTGTAACTCCGTCCATATATGTCTTAAAATAAGATGCACTTCCATAAACTGCCGGAGTATAACCTCTTGATTTTACTCTCTCGCAAAAAGTCGAAACTATATCTGTCATCTGTTGTCTCGTTAGATTCGCATTATATATTCTATGACCATTAGTAAATCCTTCATAGTCAATGACAACAGGTAATGATATATTATATCCCGACACCCTCTGCATAATATAATCAGCTTCTTCTATAGCTTCTTCATTCGTGATTGCCTCCGAAAATATATAACATCCTACTTTGATTCCTGCTTTTAAAGCTCCTTCTATATTCTTCTTGTAGTTTGTATCCTCATATATTACACCATTACTCAGTCCTCTTTTGGCAACACGTATAAACACGAAATTAATACCTGCGTTCTTTGCCTTGTTCCAATCTATATCTCCCTGATATTGAGATACATCGCATCCCAATATTCCATTATCAGTGCGGGCGCCTCTGTATAGATTTTCAGCATTTTCATCATACTCCTCAACATTAGCTGCAACATATAACCGCTTTTGCTCATCTGTTCCATAATATTTATAGAATTCCAGATCCTGTAGCATCTCTTCAGTCACTTCTACAGTTTTATTCCCTATCTGTACTGTATTTGCAAAGATATCATCTTTTTTTATTGTAATAGCACCAACTACAAGTATACATAAAAGTACTATCTTAATTATTCCTTTTTTCATTATAAATAGATCAGCCTTTCTTCTTATTATTTGCTACCATTTTCCTAATACCATATTATAGCGCTAAAAAAGCAATGGCACAATAGTACCATTGCTTTTTATTAGTCTTATATAACAACTTATTTCAATTTTGAAACTACCATGTCTACGTACTTCTGACAGATTTCTTCGCTCTCAGCCTCTACCATTACACGGATAACAGGTTCTGTTCCTGATTCACGAACAAGAATACGACCTGTTTCTCCAAGCTCTGCTGTAACCTGATCTATTGCGGCCTGTACCTCTGGATTGCCGAGCGCCTCTGCTTTGTCAGCTACTCTGACATTCTCAAGCACCTGTGGATATATTGTAAGACCTTCACAGAGCTGGCTCATCTTCTGCTTTCTTGCTATCATTGCTTCCATCATCTGTATTTGTAACGAGCTTTCCGCACTCTTTCATGTATTTTCCATAGATATAAAGGATGTGGTCGCCTGTGATGACATTTCCCAGTTCATCTACACAGAGACATCTATCGGCATCTCCATCATATGCAAATCCCACATCAAGTCCATTGTATCGTTTACATCCTGCAACGTAGTCTACTGTACATCCTATTGCATCCTTGTGAGCATATGGAAGTTCTTTCCTCTCCTGTCCGAAAAGTCTTAAGTTTCCATCTATATAGTCCTCGATAAGGAGTTTTGATATAATTAAGTTTTTCTCCTCTGCTGGATTTTTATGGATTGCAAATATCACATGCTTCATAACCTTGAGCTATTGCCTCGCTTTTGCTCTTCGGTATTTTACTTTTACGTAAAGATCTGCATCCGTCTCTATGATACTTTTCTCCGGTTTCCGTAATGTATACAGTTCCTGTTGACGCCGTATTACTACTACTAGATGAAACAACACCCTTCTTTATATAGTAATCAGCACCATTGTATTCACAGTATCCTGTATAATTCCAGCCAACATGTCCTCCACTTACATAATACCATGTGTTCCCATACTTAACAAGCGTCCTGCTGTTCCAGTCAATCTGTCCTCTTCGTACATACCACCATGTTCCGTTGTACTTACACAAGGTTGTTGCCTTGAAATCTACTGCTCCATTATGTACATACCACCACGTTCCGCTGTACTTACATAATGTTGTGGACTTAAAATCTACCGCTCCATTATGCACATACCACCATGATCCATTATATTTACACAGTGTTGTTGCTTTGAAATCTACTGCTCCATTATGTACATACCACCACGTTCCGTTATATTTACACAAGGTTGTTGCCCTGAAATCTACTGCTCCATTGTGTACATACCACCACGTTCCATTATATTTACACAAGCCAGTATAGTTCCAGTTCAGAACGCCTTTTTGTACATAATACCAGTTACCATTATACTTACACAGTCCTGTATAACCATTATCCAGTTTGCCTTTTTTCATATAATACCATGTGCCATTTATCTGTGTAAGACCATTAACACTCGTGTTATATTCCGAATTATCATCTCCCGGTATAAACATTGTCTGGTTGCCATTAACTGCTTTTCCACATGGTGTAATTTTGTCAAGATATGCAAACTCTTCTGCCCAATATGTCGTTCCATTTACGACTACACATGCTATTCCTACAGCATTGTAGCTGTAATTAAGCATATTTCTGCGATGTCCCTGTCCCGCATACTTTTCATTATCTTCCCTAAATCCATAATTAACTGAATTAGCACGATCAAAACCATATGCTATATTCTCACTACACCCTCCAGCCTTAACTCCATACTGTGCATACACACTATAAAAGCGTGTACCATCAGGTCTGATATGATCAAATCTTGCAGCTAATTCTATTGCTCTTTGCATGGCGAGTTTCTCAAGATTGGCATCATATTTTAGTGGCTCCAAATTTTCGCAATAAATCTTAGCCGAATTATCTTTATCCCAATACCAGGCATCAGATCCCATTCTGAATGAATTGATCATATCAAACAATTTGCGCGCCTCTGTTTGATTATACGTACCGATTGTACATGTATCAGCCAAGGCGCTATCCTGTGGAATTGCAATAAAGACTATCATTAGCGTTACAATAAGTGCAGATAGTTTTCTCTTTAGGTTCATATGACTCTCCTCCTATATCTTAAGATATGCAACCATTATTATATTCCTAATTTCTATTATAACGCCAAAAAAGCAATAGCACAATAGTACTATCACCTTTATAGCTTAAAAACTTAAACAATTACTGCAAGTTCTCATCTGCATATGAAAAGAGTCAAGTATTGTCTTGATGTCGACCTCACGCAGAGTCATTTTCTTTATATCATCCAGTGAAAAACCAAGATACTTAAAAAACTGAATCTGTTGCAGCTTTGCAAAATCATTATCATTATAGAATTTGGCTCCCTTATCAGTGACATAGGACGGTTTGAAAATATTATGCTCATCATAATATCGCAGTGTCTTCTTTGTAATATGAGCCTTGCTAGCAAATTCTCCTGAGGAGTAATAACCGTGTAATTTCATCGTTGCCTTTCCTCTTATTTTCTTACTTTTAAACTTTCTATATCTAAGTATATCATAATTTTCTAATATAGGATTTATTAATATTTACTTATTTTCACTGTTTATGCTTGTTTTTCCGGAAAATGTACTTATAATTATATTATCACTATGTAACAAGGAGAATACAATGAAATACGATTATTTAGTAGTAGGTTCCGGTCTCTACGGAGCCATCTTCGCCCATGAGGCAAAGGCCAAGGGCAAATCAGTGCTTGTTGTGGACAAGCGTCCTAACATAGCAGGAAATGTTTACACCGAAAAGCAGGAGGGCATAAATGTACACATGTACGGAGCCCACATATTCCACACCAATGACAAGAGGGTTTGGAACTACATCACACAGTTTGCTGAGTTCAACCGCTTCACAAACAGCCCTGTAGCCAACTACAAGGGTGAGCTTTACTCTATGCCATTTAACATGTATACCTTCAACAAGATGTGGGGTGTGGTGACACCTGAGGAAGCTGCTGCAAAGATTGAAGAGCAGAAAAAGGAAATCACCGGTGAGCCAAAAAATCTCGAGGAGCAGGCTATCTCACTTGTTGGCCGTGATATCTATGAGAAGCTCGTGAAGGGCTATACTGAGAAGCAGTGGGGTCGTGACTGCAAGGAGCTTCCGGCTTTCATCATAAAGCGTCTTCCTGTTAGACTTACATTTGACAACAATTACTTCAATGCTCTTTACCAGGGTATTCCAATCGGTGGCTACACCAAGATGGTTGAAAATCTGCTCGACGGCATTGAGGTCAGATTGAATACTGACTACCTTGAGCACAAGGCTGAGCTTGATGCTCTTGCTGACAAGGTGGTATACACAGGTCCGATTGACGCATACTTTGGCTTTAAGCTAGGTACTTTGGAATACCGCTCAGTGCGCTTTGAGAATGAGACCCTCGATATTCCCAACTTCCAGGGCAATGCCGCTGTCAACTATACAGACCGCGAAACTCCATGGACACGTATCATCGAGCACAAGTGGTTCGAGTTCGGTAAGGATGAGGATGGAAATGATCTGCCAAAGACTATTATCAGCCGTGAGTACTCTTCTGAGTGGAAGGCCGGCGATGAGCCTTACTACCCTGTAAACGATGAGAAAAACGGACAGCTCTACGCCAAGTACAAGGAGCTTGCCGATAAGGAGACCGGTGTTATATTCGGTGGTCGTCTCGGCGAGTACAAGTACTATGATATGGATACTACCATTGCCTCTGTACTTGATATGTGTGAGAAGGAGCTTGGCTAATAGTCAAGCTTCCCACAAAATGCTTTGTTTATGTCATATTCAAAAGCGCCATGGCAATTTACCATGGCGCTTTTATTTACAATTTTTTTCCGGCCAGATTTATCTCAGCCGCAGGAATATGCTCCCTCAGGCACTCATATCCATACTCCTTCGAATATACATATATAGCCGGAAGCTGTCTTGAAAGAAATAGCGCCGGTGCTTCTGTCACAGAGTACGCGCCACAGTGCCCAAACTCAAGAACATCACCAAGTTCAAGCTTCTTAAGTTTCACCTCGCGTACCAGCACATCTGCCACTGTACAGAGGCTTCCACAAAGTGTATAGTCTATGTCCGGCAATTGTGTTAATTCCACACCGTTTTTTTCATCATTTTCTGATACTTCACAACCATTGAATGTGTTTCCTATCGGACCTGCTGTTCCTTTTATTTCTCCTAATTTTTCACCAAAATATATTTCGGCAGCTCTATATATACTAATCGGTGGCACCTGCATAGCCATTCTCTGTCCAAAGTAATTCAGATGGTGAATTCCTCCATCCAGAATCGCATAATTGGCATCGCCTGTCGATTTAAGGTCCTTTACCTGTGTGTAGTATTTACCGCATGAGGCTGCAAGGAAGCGTCCCATCTCAATGCCAAGCGGATATTCCACAGCAAATTCTCTAAGCACCTCTGCTGCCTCATCAAGTGCTTGTTTTTCCCTTTCCTGCCAGTCTTCCTCAAAATACTCCACACAAAGTCCCGGGCCATACTCTACAAGCTGTGGCTCAAAGCCATATTTGTCCTTTAACATGGTAAGTGCAGACTTTATTTTTTCCAAGTCCTTATTTATTTTGCGAAGACTCTTCTGTGTGCCGGAATAGTAGTGAATGCCTATTACCGTGATGCCCTTAAACTCATCCGGATTCGAAATGATGTATTCAATATCCTCAAGCGACATGCCAAACTGGTTGCCACTTGTCAGGCGCAATATGACCTGTGCCTTCTTTTCGACAAATCCGGCTTCCTGCGCGCCCTCAGACATACATTCAAGCATCACCTCTGATATAAGCGTCGCATGTCTTATGCTTTCACAGGTCAGTATGCCGGCGCCATACGAAACGGCTCGCTCTATATCGCATTTTTCCTTCATCACGCCTGAATAGATGATGCACTCCGGCTTCACGCCAAGTGCTATACATATCTCAAGCTCTCCCGGGCTGCACACCTCCACATGGTCTAAGCCCGCCGGCAGCCTGTGAAGCAGAAACGGATTTGCCTTTATCGAAAAGCAAAGCGGTATCCTACGTCCTCCTTTACAATCAAGAGCAGCCCTTATCATGGCTGCTCTCTTCGCAAACTCGTCCGTATCAAATACATAGTACGGTGTCTGTCTCATATGCTTTATTCCTCCACAAGCTCTTTCACAAGCTTCTCGATTGCATCAACTGAGTTGAAATTCTCAGGAACCAGATCCTTTGGTCTGATTGTGATGTCAAATTCATCAGTCAGCTCCGATACGAGTGAAACTATATCAAATGACTCAAGAATTTTGTCATCGATGAGCTTTGTCTCCTTCTCAAAATCCACATCCGGTCTTAATTCCTCTAAAATCTCTAAAATTGTGTCTCTCATTTTACATTTCCTCCAGTTTTTTCATATCATATTTTCCGTTTGGAAGCTTAGGAAGCTGCTCCAGTTTCTTGATTTTCCTTGGCACCATAAAGCCCGGGAGCTCGTCCCTCAGTGCCAGCGCAAGGCTTCTCCTGTCACAGTCTCCTGTGTAGAAAAGTATCAGCACCTCTTTTGCTTTATTATATATAACGCAGCTTTCTGCGACTCCATCGACCACATTGGCGGCATGCTCCACCTCATCAAGCTCCACACGGTGTCCCATGTGCTTTATCTGGCGGTCCATACGTCCACAGAAATGAAGTATGCCGTCCTCATCGAGCCTTCCGTAATCCCCTGTGCGGTACATCCGCTCAGGATAAGCCCTGTTGAGTGGATTGAGTGTAAATGCCGCATCGGTTCTCTCCTTGTCATTATAATAGCCCAGCGCCAGGATTGGTCCACATACGCATATCTCGCCCTGTTCTCCGACAGCCGGCTCATTTCCATGCTCATCTATCAGGAAAACCCTGTAATTGTCATAGGCTTTTCCTATAGGAAGCACCTCGTCCTCTTCCACCAGATGATCCACACTATAATACGTACACGAAGCAGTTGCCTCTGTCGGCCCATACTGGTTCACAAAATGCGCTTCCGGCAGATTTTCCTGCCATTTTCTGAGCACCCTGCATGGCATTACTGAGCCTGAGAAGCAGATTTTTCTGAGACTCTTAAGCCCTACTTCCTCAAATGCTCCAAGCGATGTGAGAATGGTAAATGCCGAAACACTCCAGCCGACACTGCTGACCTTCTTCTCATTCATGTAATCAAACAGGGCATTTGGCTCCATAAAATACTCTTTTGGAATAATCGCTGTGCTGCAACCGGTCTTTAGTGGCAGATAAATATCCCTGATTGCCGCAATATAATCAAGCGGTGACTGATTGCCCAGCACATCACTTTCCTCTATATGCATCACATCACAGTAAGCGTTGATGTATGTCATAAGTGACAGATGCGATGTCATGACTCCCTTTGGATTGCCGGTGGAGCCTGACGTGTAGATAATATACAGCGGGTCTGTCATGGACATCTGCCTGCGGACTGTTGCAAGCTTCTCCAGTGAGCTGTCATCTGTTTTTCCTGCACAGCTTACGACAACACCACCATCTGTATCGTTCTCACTATCCGTCACAGAGTCTCCTGCTGATTCACTGATTTTACAATTACTATCAGCGCACGCCACCTGCTCGAAATGCGATATATCCTCAGCAATAAATATCTGCGGTCTATCGAAGCCTTCTGCCTTTGCCAGCTCATCCACTATGTTCTCCACATGCTCACGACTTTCCCTGTCCGCAACAATAGCCCTTGGACACAGATTTTCAAGAATTTTTTCAATTCTCTTGTCAGGAAGCGATGCATCAATCGGTGCATACGGTCTGCCTGCATATACCACACCCAGAAAGTATGCCGGCGTCACCATTTTTCTTCCGGCAAATACTGCAACAGGGGTTCTGTCCACTCCAAGCTGTTCTATCAGATATGCTCCTGTATTTCTTGCTATATCATACACCTGCGCAAACGTAATGCTGCATTCAGTATCCGAAAATGCAGGCTTGTCAGGGTATTTTGCCACTGTGGTCTCAAGCCACTCAAGTACGTTTTTCATCTTAGTCCTCTTTCATGCAATAATAAACGTTGCCAAAAAAATTATAGCACATAACATCCAAAAAAAATATCATGTGCTATCGAATTAAGAATTCTTAAGAAAGACTTAATATTTTTCTGTAGGTTTTTCTATATTTGATTCTCCTATTAAATATATCGGTCTGTCCTTTGCTTCAAGATATAGCTTCGACAGATAAAGTCCCAAAATGCCTATGCTAAGCAGTTGTATCCCACCTATGAAAAGTATGATAACAACAGTCGAAGCCCAACCGGCTACCGGATCTCCGAATACAAGTCTCCTGATAATGATAAAGAGCATTGCAATTACTGCGACAATAAAGCTGAACACTCCGGCTATTGAAGCCATGTATAGCGGAGCATTTGAAAATGCTACTATTCCGTCAAGACTATACAAAAAGAGCTGCCAGAATGACCACTTTGTCTCACCTGCCACCCTGTTTACATTCTCAAACTCAAGCCACTTCACCTTAAAGCCTACCCATCCAAACAGTCCCTTTGAAAACCTGTTGTATTCCTTAAGCGAAAGCAGTGCATCCACATATTTCCTGTTCATAAGCCTGTAGTCACGTGCCCCATCAACCATATTTGCCTTTGATATTCTGCTCATGAGCCTGTAAAATTTTTTTGCAAAAAAAGATCTGATTGGTGGTTCGCCCTTTCTTGTCACCCGCCTCGTGCCTACTGCATCATAGCCCTCTTTAGTAAGGACCTGATACATCTTCGGAAGCATTTCCGGGGGATCCTGAAGGTCTGCATCCATTATTGCCACATATTCACCCACCGCATGCTGCAAGCCTGCGTACATGGCTGCCTCCTTGCCAAAATTACGCGAAAATGATATGTATTTCACACCGGAATCATTTACGGCAAGCTCCTTTGCGACATCGAGTGTCCCGTCCATAGAGCCATCATCCACTATAATCAGTTCATAGGACAATCCCGCTGTCTCACTCTCTTGACTCATCTGATTAAACACCTGAGTTATTTTATTATAAAAAAGAGGCAGAGCCTCTTTCTCGTTAAAGCATGGTACCACAATGCTTATCTTATTTTTTTCCATATTAAGCATTTAAAATCACTCCCCACACAAAAAACAAAATTATAAAGCTGTATGTTGTATCCCACACAGCTTTAGTAAATTGAACATATAAAGACATTATCTTTGAATTATTTTAATTTAGCAACAACCATATCCACATATTTCTGACAGATTTCCTCGCTCTCTGCCTCAACCATGACACGGATAACAGGCTCTGTACCCGACTCACGCACAAGTATACGTCCTGTATCACCTAGTTCTGCAGTAACCTGGTCGACAGCCGCCTGAACCTCAGGATTGGCAAGTGCCTCAGCCTTATCAGCTACGCGCACATTCTGAAGTACCTGTGGATAGATATTAAGCCCCTCACAGAGCTGGCTCATCTTCTGTTTTCTCGCCATCATGACCTCCATCATCTTAAGGCTGGTAAGGATACCATCACCTGTTGATGCATACTTAGAGAAGATGATATGTCCTGACTGCTCTCCGCCGATGCGGCAGCCGTTCTGCTGCATGTACTCATATACATATTTATCACCTACTGCAGTCTTTGCGTAGCCGATTCCTATCTCATCAAAGGCCTTGTAGAGACCAAAGTTTGACATAACAGTTGTGACAACAGTATTGTTATCAAGCTTTCCTCTCTCTTTCATGTACTTTCCATATATGTAGAGAATATGGTCTCCTGTGATTACATTGCCCAGTTCATCTACACAGAGACATCTGTCTGCATCTCCATCGTATGCGAAGCCTACATCAAGACCATTGTCCACCACGTACTTCTGTAAGCCCTCGATATGTGTAGAGCCTGCATTATTGTTGATGTTTAGACCGTTTGGCTCATTGTTGATGACATAGCACTTTGCTCCGAGTGCCTCAAAAATAGACTTTGCCATGTTCCATGAGCTTCCGTTGGCACAGTCAAGACCTACTTTCATGCCCTTGAATGAGTAGACACCAAGCGATATGAGGTATCCCATGTAACGGTTACGGCCTGCCACATAATCCACTGTACATCCGATAGCATCCTTATGTGCATAAGGCAACTCCTTCCACTCCTGACCAAACAGACGTAGCTTGCCGTCTATATAGTCCTCGACAAGAAGAATTGTCTCCTCATCCATCTTCTCTCCATTGCTGTTAATAAGCTTAATTCCATTGTCATAGTATGGATTGTGGCTTGCTGAAATCATGATACCACAGTCAAAATCATCGGTTCTGGCTACATATGCCACTGATGGAGTTGTAGTAACATGTAATAGATATGCATCTGCTCCCGATGCTGTAAGTCCTGATACAAGTGAATACTCAAACATGTAGCTTGAACGTCTTGTATCCTTTCCTATAACTATCTTTGCCGGCTCGTCGAGCTGCTTCTGCTTCTTAAGCTCTCCATAATACCAGCCTAAAAATCTACCAATCTGATATGCGTGCTCTGCTGTTAAATTGACATTAGCTTCTCCACGGAAGCCGTCTGTTCCAAAGTATTTTCCCATTATTTTCCCCTTGTGAAATTTATTTTTGTATTATTATACACTTAATAAATATCTTTGTGTAGTAAAATAACATTATTTGTTAAATAATTATAATACTAAAAGAAGATTTTCCCTAAATATGATAAAATTAACATATGTATATAAATCAAAGCTACATAGATATCTTATGACACTCCATATAATATCTCTTCTCATTCGCTTCTCCGATTGAGAATGTCTTTCTAGGCAGCACCCCGCCCGCATTGATTGCAGGGAACAATGTGCTCTTGTCTATCGACTGAAGAAAGATTCCACATCCCTTAGTCTCCTTAACCAGTCCGTGAAGTGCTTCATCACCATGGATATAGTCTATTTCCACATTGTCATGTGTCTCAAGATACTTATCTAAAATACCCTGGAGTATCTCAACCGGGAGGCGGTCACCTCTATTTGTGATATTAATTCCGGAATTCTTTATTGCGGTAGCGCCTGATTCAACATACTCAAATACTATCTCATCGCCCTCAGCGCTCTCAAGTCCTTGTTTTGTGATTTCAGCTTCGAAAAACGACAGCATGTCCTTTACATCAACATTTGTAAGCAGTCTGTGAATAGGCTTAAACCCAAGTGCCTCACTATGCAGATTACAGATTTCCACAAGAGCATGCCTTGCAGGATGAGTTTTCAACTGCTCCTCTGTGAATTTTCCTGATTTTTTGATATTTTCCCAGCAGGTCTTCGCTGTTGCAAGCGAATGGTTTCCATCACCTACTGCAAACAAAAAGCCTCCACAGCTATTCTGTTTTGCTGCAAATGCCTCTGTCACCTGCTTTGCTGCCTCACCCTCGACAGCATAGCCGCGAATATGTCCGCCTCCCTGCATGAGCTCTGTATCGTAAAGCTTACGAAGAGTATCCCTGATGGCATACACATACTCGATTATTCCATGCTTTACAGCTGCTATATTTACGGCAGCTTCCTGTGTAGTTTCACAGCCACCATCAACCCTTTGTCTGTCTATAGGATCATCAACAAGCAGCATAACATGTGGCAGCTCAATAGCTGCATTCTCTCTTATTTTGACTCTCGGAGGTATACGTGAGATTACGGTTCCCTCTGTTGCTCTGATGAGAGTCTTCTTTTTCGGGTCGAAATCATAGTCATCCAGATCAATAAGTCCTACTATTCCAAGGCGCACCCCTGACTCCGTAGTACGCTCAACAAGCACATAGCCATCTGCCACCGCTTGCTTTAAGGTTCCATCTGTGAGATATGTATCCATAGTGGTATTAATATATTTGATTCTCTCATCATCTGTCATTGAAACATATTTTGTTTTCCTGCCGGTTTCTTTGTCATTTTTGACACCATCCCCTGACGACTTGCAATCATTCTCCTGATTCTCAATTGTTCCCAGATATATTTCGGGAAACACCACATTAAGTGTTGACGGTGCATCAGCCACATACTTTTCCACCGCATCCCAATAATCAGCCTGACTTGTGAACTGGTCACAGGCGATAACTGACCATTTTTCCATATCTATACCATCGTTTGGCAAAAGAATATTTGCCGGATTGAAACAATTTGACATATTCCTCTAATCTCCTTTTTGTGTAAGCTTTAAATCATCATCAGAAATCGTCTCACCATTCATTACTTTCTTTATAAGTTGGTTAGCCTGTTGCACACTGCTCTCATCAGGTACGCATACATACGCTCTCTGAGTTGGCATTGAATATGTCTTTTTACTAGCTCCCTCGCCCTCTGTAGCAAATGTCTTAATATCCCAAGTGCCACCATCTGAAAGTTGCTTTTTTATAAGTGATGAAATATCATCACTGGCAAAATCTGTTGAAATCATTCCCTCTAAGCTATCCATAATGCCGGAATAATTTGTAAGAAGAGCTGTTGAACTCGTCATCTTTTCAATTACAGCTTTAATTATTTCCATCTGATGACGGCCTCTGGCATTATCGCCATCTCCAAGCGCATATCTTTCTCTTGCAAATGCCAATGCCTTCTCACCTTTTACATCATTCTCCCCTTTAACAAATTTATATTGTGGATATAATGTAGATTGAAAAGCTGAATCTGAATTAATTGTAATACCTCCAATCTCATCAACCAATGTTTCAAATCCCGTAAAGTTAATCTGACCATAATAATTTATTTCATTTAAACCATATAAATTTTTTAAGGTATCCATTGAACAATCTATACCATATAATCCACAGTGAGTAAGTTTATCCTTTTCCCCTGGTGCAATTGAAGGCTCCACATAATAATCACGTGGTGTATTCAATAGTAAAATCTGATGATTTTTAGGATTAACTATAGCCAAAATATTTACATCACTGCGACTTTTTGTTAGTTTTTTTGATCTAGTATCAGATCCACTGATATATACAATAAACGCATCCTCTGTAACATCAATATCATTATCTTTCTGTTCACTTTCAGAATTATTATCTACCTCATAAGTTCTTGTGTACTCATATATTATGCGTGTTCTACTACTAAAATCTTCATATCCTTCTACGTCGGTGATAACCGATTCATATGAACGGTTAAGTATCATAGCTTTTGTTTCTCCACTATACAGAGCCTCTACCATTTCAACTGCTGATGCATATGATTTTTTGTCAATTTCATCATCAATCTTTTCATTAATATCTTCTATCGCCTTTTTTGTATCTTCATAACCATATGATTTCGTATATGCAAATTTATATTTCTTTGCATCATCTATAGTTTGTGCTGAATCATTATCCATAACATAAACAGCCACTTTGTCTTCCTCAACTTTTTTGCTGTCTGTTACCCTATTAAGTGTTCCCATGCCTCTATTAAGCGCATACGTTCCTAATACACAACAAAATATCATTACTGTCGAAAGAATAGTTCCTATTATTCGTCTAAAAAAAGCAGTTCCTTTTATTTTTTTCCTATTCTGTCCAACATATATCAATGAAAAAACTATAAATTCAACAAAAATCATTCCTATACTAACTACTATAATATATTTTTGAGGTAGCATTTTTGTCTTTAATGTCATACAAATTAAAACAATTTCTGCTATAAGTTGTATTATAAGCATTATTCCTGCAAAAACAATCCACTTTGTTCTTTTACTTTTTTTAGTCATTTGTTATTTC
>OMCT01000184.1_pt1 | contig 52772 bp, 34 predicted proteins | sample 1674301 | NCBI WGS metagenome assembly OMCT01 (sample SAMEA103958158, study PRJEB25191) | human gut metagenome
TAAAGAGTTCTGCTGTCTGATACAAGAGGATAAATTGAATTGATAGAACTCACCACAACAGATTACATATGAAAAAAACTACAATTTCCTCCCAACGTCACAGGCTACCGCTCGTAGCAGGCCTGCTCATGCTGGCAACCTGCTTATGCGGAGGAATGCAACTGGCATCATGCTCAGCCGACAGGCCCGTAGCCTACTACATCGACCCCATCGCCGGCAACGACGCCAACTCCGGCCGCTCGCCGCAAGAGGCCTGGCAGACGCTGGAAAAAGCCAATGCAGTCAGCCTCATGCCCGGCGAACAACTGCTGCTGAAGCGGGGAACCACCCTGAACGGACAGTTGGAAATCTCGGCTAAGGGCACTGCCGGACGCCTCGTTACCGTCGGTGCCTATGGCCCGAACACACTGCCCAAGCCCTGCATCGTAGGCGACGACACCTCCCTCTATGCCGTACGCATATTCAATTCGGAATACCTCACCCTGCGCGACCTCGAAATCGTGAACACCGGCAAGCAACCCCTGCCACGACGCACCGGGCTGAAGATAGAATGCCGCGACTACGGCGTGGCGCACAACATCTGCATCGACGGACTCACCATCCGCGACGTCAACGGATCGCCCGTCAAGGAACTGGGCGGAGGCAGCGGCATCTACATCGTCAACGAAGGCGAGCAGGTGCGCTCACGCTTCGACAGCCTTGTCATCCAGAACTGCCACATCATGCGCTGCACGCGCAACGCACTGATATGGGCTGGCTATTACGACCGCCGCAACTGGTTCCCCAGCAAGCACACCGTGGTGCGCTACAACCTCATTGAGGAAGTTCCCGGCGACGGCATCGTCCCCATCGGTTGCGACAGCACCCTCATCGAGTACAACGTGATGCGCAACTGCCCCGACGTGCTGCCCTCGTCCGAAGCTGCCGCAGGCTTCTGGCCCTGGAGCTGCGACAACACCACCATTCAGTTCAACCACGTCAGCGGACACAAAGCCCCCTGGGATGCACAGGCCTACGACTGCGACTATAACTGCACGAACACCGTCATCCAGTACAACTACAGCCACGACAACTACGGCGGTCTGGTACTGGTATGCGACTCGGGCAACGAACGCACCTACAGCTTGGGCAACCAACGCAGCATCGTGCGCTACAACATCAGCATCGGCGACGGCATCCGCCCCAAGCCCACCCGCCAGGGCATGTTCTCGCCCGGCATCCACATTGCCGGACGGGTAGAAGATACCCGCATCGAGCACAACATCATCCATGCCAACGTCAAGCCGGGCAAGGACATCGACCGCAGCATGATCGTGTCCGACAGCTGGGATGGCTATGCTGCCCGCACTACCTTCATCCGGAACATCTTCTACACCGCCGAGCCCTCGCGCTTCGACCTGACCAAGTCCACGGACAACACGTTCAGCGGCAACTGGTACTTAGGCACCTACACCGCCCTGCCCGACGACCCCGAAGCAAAAACCTCCTGCCCGCAGTACGAGGAACAGATACTTGCTGCCGGCAGCGACGGCTATCACGGCTTGGAGAAGCTGATGAAGCAACGCGACGTATGCGGTTCTTCCTTCCCCTTCATCGACAAGGAACGCATTGAGGCCTTCTTCGGCCAACTGCCATAGATACGCCAGCCAACAGTCAGGGCTGTGTCCGCTCCGGTCACAGCCCTGACTTCGTTTTCTCAGCACCCGGCACTTGTTTTTCTTAGAGAAAAGTTATATCTTAGCTGCCGGGATGTACATCTCGCGTGCCGGGATATGCATTTCAAGCCGCGAGATGTACATCCCGGCACGCGAGATATAACCCAAAGCAGCAGAAAGACCTGTCCGGTGTGCGACATACTGACGTAAAGCCTCTCACAGAAGGCCAACCGGATGCTTGCTCTGCCTACGTCAAACCTTTATCAAAACCAAACGAAGCACTATGGCCGAATATCAGATGCAGGAACTGACCCTGCCCAACGAAGAAGGAAAGAAAGTGACCTACCCGCGCATCAAGCTGTGGGGGCAGGTGGACCTGGAGTACATAGCCCGACACATCAACTACGCCAGCACCTTCACCCCCGGCGACATCATCGGACTGGTGAGGGCTCTGACCGAAGCCATCGCCAGCGAAATGGCACAGGGAAACTCGGTCAAGATAGACGGACTGGGCATTTTTACCCCCTCCCTCGGACTGCGCCCGCAGGCCGAAGAACAGCGCGACCTGCGCGAAAGCGAAGGTAAGGAATACCGCGTCAGCGCCGCCAGCATCTACCTGCGCAACATCAACTTCCGCGCCGACAAGGAACTCATCCAGCAGACCGGACAAAAATGTCGCCTGAGCAAGTCGGAATGGAAAGCACGCCGCTCCTCGCGCCGCTATACTGCCGAACAACGCCTGCAGCTGGCTCAGGACTACCTGAAAACCCATCCCATGCTGCGGGTAAAGGACTATTGTGCCCTGACCGGCCTGCTGCGCAATGCTGCCGCCAGTGAGCTGAAGCTGTGGAGCGAAACGCCCGGAAGCGGCATCGACCACATGGGCACGGGCAGCCACAAGGTCTATGTCCGAAAGGAGCAATGACAGCCGATCACGAAATGAAACGAGGGCGCATCCCCAATCAGGACGCGCCCTCGCCGTTCTCAGTGATAAATAAGAAAGATTTTATACCAGATGTGCAATCCACTCGTCGCGGTCGCCCGGCAACAGGTCGATGACGGGGATTTCGATCATTGTGTAGCATCCCGGCTGCTGACGCATGGCGGCACGTGCCACGCACACCAGCACCTGTCCGGTCAGTGCCGGATTGTTGATGCGCATGTTGAACTCGAACAACTGGTTCTGCGTTTTGCCCGACACGCCCTTACGGGTCAGGTTCACACCGTGTCCCATGTCGAGCAAGGCATCTACGCTGGGGACAAGCTTCACGTGCGTCTCGTCGTTCACAAAGTAAGGATCGGCCTTGATGGCAGCAGCCACCTTGTCAAAGTCATAGCCTTCGTTCAACTCGATATACACCATGCGGCGATGAATGCCCGTACCGGTAGGAATGGTCATCGACAATGCAGCCTTCACCCCTTCAATGGCCTTCACGGCTACCGTATGTCCCATACTCATACCCGGACCGAAGTTGGTGTAAGTGATGCCTTTCGGAGCAATGGCCTCGAGCAGTGTGCGCACTACCGAATCACTACCCGGATCCCAGCCGGCCGAAATAATGGAAACCGTATTGTGTGCCTTCGCTTCGGCAGCCAACGTACTGCGCAGGGCAGGTATATCGGTATGAATGTCGAAACTATCTACCGTACGGATGCCCAATGCCAGAATCTCCTTGGCATACTTCTCCACGCTGCGGGTGGGAGTACAGAGGATGGCAACATCCACATCTTCCAGTTCCTTGATATCTTTCACGACCGGATAATCACTCAGTTCTACCGGACGGTTCTCGGCACCGGCACGGCGCACTACTCCGGCCACTTCGAAATCGGGGGCAGCCTGCAAAGCCTGCAGCACATAGTGCCCGATATTGCCATATCCAACGATGGCGGCTCTTACTTTTTTCATACTTTTATTACTTTTGTTTATCAGTTTTCTGTTTTTGCGGGGACAAAAATACACAAAAATCATAAAATTGCACACGAAACCGTTCAATCTTCCATTTCCTTTTTTCTTTATTAAGACTATTTCATAGCCAATGGATATTTTGTACATTTGCACCGAACATATAACAAACCTGACAGGACATCTGTTCCAAACTCAGAAACAGAAGAACTCCCAGATTACCAAAACAAAGACTTACAAACTCTAAATTTATGATAGAATATCTTCGAGGCGAACTTGCCGAACTCAACCCGGCAACCGCTGTCATCGACTGCAACGGTGTAGGCTACATAGCCAGCATTTCGCTCAACACCTATTCGGCCATACAGGGCAAAAAGACGTGCAAGCTCTACATTTACGAGGCCATCCGTGAAGACGCCTACCAGCTCTACGGCTTTGCCGACAAGCAGGAACGCGAACTCTTCCTGCTGCTGATTACCGTATCGGGCATCGGTGGCAACACGGCACGCATGATCCTCTCGGCCCTGTCGCCTTCCGAACTGATCAACATCATCAGTAACGAGAACGCCAGCCTGCTGAAAACAGTGAAAGGAATCGGCCTGAAAACAGCCCAACGTATCATCGTTGATCTGAAAGACAAGATAAAGACCGGAGCCGTAGCAGCCGCCATGGGCGTTGAACCGGGTCTGCCACTGACCGGCACGGCGAACAACGAGATTCTCGAAGAAGCCGTAGCAGCCCTCACCATGCTGGGCTTTGCACAGGCCGCCTCACAAAAAGTGGTACTGGCCATTCTGAAAGAAACACCCGATGCTCCGGTCGAACAAGTCATCAAACTGGCACTTAAACGACTCTGACATGATGAAGACCAAGAAAATCTACATGAATCGCTGGTTGGAAGCCAACGAACGGCAACAGACCCAACCGGCCGATGGTTGGTATGTGGACTTTGCCAACCGTCTGCTGCCCCTGATTGCTGCCTCTCCTCTGTATGCCAGCCTCACATTTTACAGCCAGACCGAAACAGCCATCCGGGCGAGCCTGTACTTCTACGACACCATTGCCCAATCCGGTGGTTGGGAAACCTTCAGCAACAAATACAGGAAACTCTATAATCAACCGTTACCTTTCTACAACTGTACCGATTACATCGACGACGAAATCAACCTGTCTGATGTCTGCCTGCTGTTATGGGACAGCCTTTCGCAACCGGCTCTTCTGTTCGACGAAGACTATCCGGAATTGCAAAAATCCGCCGATACCCATAACCCTTTTCACTTCCAGGATCCTTACGACAAGGAACTGCTGACACTGGCCCAAAAACTGTACGACGAAATGGACAGCCTGTTCGAAGAAGCTCCCATCGGTGAAATGCCTTCACCCGATTCATGGATGATGGACACCCGACTGATGGATACACCTACTCTGCCCCTGCCCGAAGTCACTCCCGACACCCGGCTTACCAAAGACGCAGAGCGCATTCTGAAGTACAGCAACGGTTATCCCCTGCTCTACTTCGCCACCTATCGCGAGCTGCACACTTTCCTGACCCAAGTATTGGAGTGGGAAGACCATCCCGACAGTCTGCTGGCCGACTTGAAAGGCGAAAAGGACTTTGTGATCTATGCCAATGCCAAAGGCATGCTGATGGCACCCGGTGTGGCAGCCTGCTTCTGCGATGCCCGCAATGCGGCCTACAATGCCTCGACGGCTGCTGCCGAAGCATACAAGCTGTTCTGTCTGCCCGGTCATTGCCCGTTCGACCTGCTGAAGTACGGCATGCAGCACGGCCTTCTGCCCGATGCCCAACTTCCCTTCCCGCAAGGAAAAGAAGCACTGCAAAACAACTGGGATTTTATAACACGATACTTTTTAGATGAATATTATGAGGGGGAATAAGAATACGCATACCCGTCCGCGGCGGACCAGCAGCAAAAACAAGCCGACCGGAAAAAGAATAGGCAAGTCGAAACCTTCGAAAGCCAACAACCAACTGAACAGGAGGGTAAAATAAGACTTGACTGCAAATCGCAGAGCACCATGGATACTGCATTCCATAACAAGGGTGTGCCAAAATCAAAAGGACAACAAGATGTTTGCTCTTTTATATTTTAGCACACCCTCATTCTATTTTCTATGCTAAGACACAGCGCTTATTCCGTAAGCCTTCTCTCACGAAAGACTTCTTTCTCAAAGCTCAATAATTTCTTCGTTACACAGGGTCAGTTTCTCCAACCCCTCGGCAGTTACTGCCCACGAGTTTTCGATACCTAACGGACCGACACCCGGCAACACAATCTTAGGTTCCAAGGCAAACACCATGCCCGGCTCCAGTTCCTGCTTCATGCGAGGAGCGATAACAGGCGCTTCGTTTATTTCCAAACCGATGCCATGACCGATGAACTTAGCCTTCTGTCCTACTCCCATGAAATAATCGGCAAATCCGGCTTCCTCCACCATCTTGACAGCCGTGTTGTACAAATCTTCGCACACCACACCCGGTTTTGCCATGTTGGCAATGGCTTCTTGCACTTCCAGACACGTCTGGTGTGCCGCATACGCCTTTTCCGGCAATTTACCGATTGAGAATACACGACTCATATCCCCCATATAACCGTAGAAGTTACCACCCATGTCCACCATCAGACTCTGCCCCGGCTGAAGCAATGCACCGTTTGCACCTCCCGGCAATGAAGGATCAAGCCCTTCCCCCCCCAACGCAAAATCGTAGGGAGAAGGAGCGGCCGCATTGTCACCTGCCAACAGGCTACCCATAAAGATTTCCATACTCTGTCCGAACACACGGAAAATGCCCAGGCAACCTTCCAAACGCATCAGCCGTTCTATCTCGATGGAAAGCTGACGGTCGGTCATACCCGGACGGTAAACAGACGGTATCTGTTCGTAAGCTTTGGCATGTGCAACTCCCGAACGACGGAAAATCTCAATCTCCATCGCTGTCTTGATGCTTCGTGCCTGACGAATCAGCGACGTACCGCACGGCACCACTTCCGCTTCGGGAAAACAGGCAGCCAGACGGTTGTACTCCGTAAACGACAGTTCGTCTCCTTCCAGCATCAGTTTCTTGGGCAAAGACAAACCACACTCCTGTATCAGTTCCGGCAATTGCTCGGGTTTGCGCACAGGAAGTATATGTTCTCCGGTAATGTTATTGGGACGCTTGACAAACAGACGGGCGGGCGATTCCAGCGGCAAATACAGGTAACCGCTGACTACAGTTCCATAGGTATATATCAGATTGACATTGCAGGCAATAAGGGCGGCATCAATTCCACGTTGAGCCATCAGTACACGTATCTTATCACGTCTTTGTTTTAATTCCGGTTGTAACATGTTGTTCAAATTATGATTGGTTAGAATTCTTCGTTTTCGCACACAAAGATACAATTCTCCCGTTATAATTCCATCAATCCGGAAAATGATTATATACGCCTATATAAAAAAAGTACTGCCTTATACCTTCACAGGCCGCAGGCAGCACAAACCACAAATACAAATACAACTAAACAAAGTTTCTTTATACAATTCCCTGACCCATCATGGCGTGAGCCACCTTCATGAATCCGGCGATATTAGCGCCCTTCACATAGTTGATGTAACCGTCAGGTTCTGTTCCATATTTTACACATTGCGCATGGATGCCGTGCATGATTGTATGCAGCTTTTCATCCACTTCGGCAGCGCTCCAGCTCAGGTGCATGGCGTTCTGCGACATTTCCAGTCCGCTGGTAGCCACACCACCGGCATTGACAGCCTTACCCGGCGCATACATAATCTTGTTTTCGATAAAGAGATCGATGGCTTCGGGCGTACATCCCATATTGGAAATCTCGCCTACGCAAGTCACGTTATTATCTATCAGCTGGCGGGCATCTTCGCCATTCAGCTCGTTCTGTGTAGCGCAAGGCAGTGCGATGTCCACCTTCACTTCCCACGGACGTTTGCCGGCTACGAATTTTGCACCCGGGAACTGCTCGGCATACGGTTCAACGATGTCATTGCCCGAAGCACGAAGTTCCAGCATATAGTCAATCTTTTCACCACTGATGCCATCCGGATCGTAGATGTAACCGTCGGGACCGGAAATGGTAACCACCTTGGCACCCAGTTGCGTAGCTTTTGTAGCAGCGCCCCAAGCTACGTTACCGAAACCGGAAATAGCTACTGTCTTTCCTTTAATATCAATGCCTTTCGTCTGCAGCATCTGGTTCACGAAGTACAAGCCACCGAAACCTGTTGCCTCAGGACGGATCAGCGAACCGCCGAATTCCAATCCCTTACCAGTAAAGGTACCGGTAAACTCGCGGGTCAGCTTCTTGTACATACCGAACATATAGCCTACTTCGCGACCGCCTACGCCGATGTCACCGGCAGGAACATCCATATCGGGTCCCAGATGGCGCCACAATTCCAGCATAAATGCCTGGCAGAAACGCATGATTTCGGCATCGCTCTTACCGCGCGGTGAGAAGTCGGAACCTCCCTTACCTCCACCCATAGGCAGCGTAGTCAGCGCATTCTTGAAAGTCTGCTCGAAACCTAAGAATTTCAGGATGGAAAGGTTGACTGAAGCATGGAAACGGATACCGCCTTTGTACGGGCCAATGGCATTATTGAACTGTACACGATAACCCAAGTTTGTCTGAACTTCACCTTTATCGTCCACCCACGTAACACGGAACGTAAAAATCCGGTCGGGTTCAACCAATCGCTCTATAATTTTTGCTTTCTCGAACTCTGGGTGCTGATTATATATATCTTCTATAGAAAGAAGTACTTCCTTTACGGCTTGAAGATATTCAGACTCGCCGGGGTGCTTAGCCTCCAAAGAGGACATGATACGTTCGATGTTCATAATATTACTTTTTAAAAGGTTATTGCCTCTGTTATTAATTTAAGGTCATTCGAGCAATGTGTCAACGAACAACGCTGCAAATATAGGAAAACTTTTCGTATCTCCTAAACTTTATAGCGATATTTTGATTAATAAATGATAAAATGACAAAAACCTCTTATTTTATTCCTTAAAATCCATCCCCAGGTTGTACATAATGAAACTATATATGTCTGCCTGCTCCTCCAGCACCTTGCTCATGGGTTTTCCTGCACCGTGTCCGGCCTTGCTGTCAATGCGGATAAGGGTCGGATTCGTACCGTCGTTGCAAGCCTGCAGCGTTGCGGCAAACTTGAACGAGTGTGCCGGTACTACGCGATCGTCGTGATCGGCCGTCGTGACCAAAGTGGCAGGATATTTTGTACCCGGCTTCAGGTTGTGCAACGGTGAATATCCCTTCAGGTACTCGAACATTTCTTTGCTGTCTTCGCTCGTACCGTAATCGCTTGCCCAGTTCCAGCCAATGGTGAACTTATGATAGCGAAGCATATCCATCACACCCACTTCGGGAATGGCTACACGGAACAGGTCGGGTCGCTGCGTCATGCAGGCACCTACCAACAGACCTCCGTTCGAGCCTCCCACGATGGCTATCTTGTCCTTATTGGTATAGTTGGCAGCAATCAGATACTCGGCCGCCGCAATGAAGTCGTCGAAAACATTCTGCTTCTGCATCTTTGTGCCGGCCACATGCCAGGCTTCGCCATACTCGCCGCCTCCACGAAGGTTGACCTGCGCATAGATTCCTCCATTCTCCAGGAAAGGAATACGCATGGCCGAGAAGCCAGGATTCAGACTGATGTTGAAACCTCCGTAACCGTACAGATACACCGGATTCGTACCGTCTTTTTTCAAGTCTTTCTTATAAGTAAGGAACATGGGAATCTTCGTACCGTCTTTGCTGGGATAGAACACCTGCTCGGTAACGAAAGCATCGGCATCGAAATCGACCTTCGGCGCACGGAACAGTTCGTATGTATTCTTATCCATATCATATTTATAGGTAGCACCCGGAATGGTGAACGAAGTAAAGCTGAAGAAACATTCCTTGTCGTCCTTATCGCCACTGAAGCCCACGGTTCCCAACGACGGCAGTTTGATTTCCTGCAGTTGCTTGCCATCGAGCCCATATACATAGGCGTGGTTGGAGGCGTCTTTGTCGTAAGTCAGAAACAGCTTTCCGCCAATCACCTGCGCACCCGACAGCACCGCTTCCGACTCGGGCACCAGTTCCTTCCAGTCTTTCAGTCCGCTCTTGGCAAGGTCGGCCACCATAATGCGGTTTTTCGGGGCTCCGTAATTGGTGAACAGATATATTTTCCCGCCAATCACTTCCAGCGGGCTATACTGATAGTCCATATCCGTAGCCATCGCCACAAAGGGAGCGTCATTCCGGCGCAGATCCTTCACGTACAAGGCATTTCCACGTCCTTCTCCGCTTTCGTACAGGAAGAGCATCGTCTCATCCTCGCTTACGCTGCAAGTATAGAAGCGTTTGGGATAAGCCGGATTCTGATACACTAACTTGTCCTGCGACTGGGGAGTACCCAGCTTGTGATAGTATATCTTATGATTGGCATTCATGTTCGAGAACTCCTTGCCTTTCTCGGGAGCATCGTAGGCACTGTAATAGAATCCGTCGCCCTGCCATTCGGCTCCGGTAAACTTGGCCCATTCGATGTGGTCGTCCAACAACTGTCCGCTTTCAACATCCATCACATAAATCTCGGTCCAGTCCGAACCGCTGCGCGAAATAGTATAGGCCGCATGCTTTCCATCGTGCGAGAAGAAGATGCCGGTCAGCGCCACCGTACCGTCGTCCGACAGACGGTTGGGATCGAGGAACACCCGTGGTTCGCCATCCAGCTTGTCCTGCACATACAATACGCTCTGATTTTGCAGACCGTCATTCTTGAAGAAATAATACTTTCCGTGCTTCTTGAACGGCGTACCAATCTTTTCGTAGTCGGACACCTCAGTCAGGCGTTTCAACAATGCCTCACGAAACGGAATCTGCGACAGGTAACCGTTTGTAACCTTATTCTGTGCTTCGACCCACGCAGCCGTTGCCGCACTGGTATCATTCTCCAACCAACGATACGGATCGGGTACTTCCGTGCCGAAATACACATCAACCGTATCCACTTTTGCAGTTTCGGGATACACTAATTTGGATTGCTTCACACCACAAGATACTGCTGTCATGCTCATAGCCAACACTAAAATCTGGACTTGTTTCATAATATATTTCCGTTCGTTCAATATTATCGGCGCAAGATACGAATAATATATGAATATTTAAAAACTACGACTCGAAATATCACGGATATTCCCTCCTGATTTTTTCCCAGTTAAGCAGCTCTTTTTTCCTAACTGGGGAAAAAACGGCCCCCTTAAGTGTATAAAAGAATAGGCAGGAAAGCGCATTAAAAAAACAGGAAACGAAGTCATCTGTCTTTCACCTTTCACCGCAATTCATGGATTATCAGCGAAATGCGGTGAAACTTCACACGGAAAACTTTGTTCACAACAGAAAAAACGGTGAAATCACGATGTTTCACCAGTCTCCCAACCAGCTGGAAAACCTCTCCCAAACAAGTCTTGTAAACCACTTGCACGGCTCGCGAACGACACTTGTATGGCTCGCGAGCAACACTTGTACGGCTCACGAACAACACTAGCATAATAGCCCTCACAACTATGGACTTTAGCAACGTAAAGAGGAACTTTCGGAAAATAAGGTTTGAGATAAAATGATAGGGGAGTTTTTATTGAATAAGAATGTAAAAACGTCCTTGAAATAAAAAAAATAGATTACTTTTGTCTTAGCATAAATCCAATAATAGATTAAGTATTTAAGTATGAAAAATATGAATCTGGCTGTAGTCAGAACTATTCTGCTGTTTATCTGTTTTTGCACATATACGAGCTATTCACAAGCGATAAATATATCTCATTACGTTGAATTTGCCCGTACATACGGCGTCATCCGCTACTTTTCTCCCAACCCATACACTAAAGACTGGTCAGAAAGCGATTGGATGAAAGTGTGTGCGTTACTTGCACACAGGATAGAGACGCAACCGTTTGAGACGGTATTCCAACCGCTTGCTCCCACTTTATACTTTTCAACCGCACCCATTTTATCAAAGAAAGACACCACAGAATCGACTACTCCTGCCCAATTCTATTATTACAGTGGATCAGGGGAATTGAACGTACCTTTTATCGCTAAATTGCTGATGCCCGGGCTTGCCAATTATATTCCTTATTACAAAAGACTCTCTACTGCTCTCAACCTCCAAGACTCTGTAACCGCGCCAGTACCCAACCGATATTATAACTACCCAGTAGGCAATGAAAAATATCTAAATATCCAGCATGCACTACCCAAAGAAATATTTGACAGCAAGACTACGCATCGGCTGCTTACCGAGGCTAAAAATTATTGGAAACATCATCAAAGTAACAACAAGATGTTATCCTCAAATCGCCGATTTATTTTCGGACTACTGTCAGACAAAGCAGTTAGAATAGCTGATTTAGCTGTCCGTTGGAATATAATCCGCCACTTCTACCCTTATTACGAAGAAGATAATCTTAATTGGGATCATCAATTAAAACTCTATCTGCAAGAAGCTATCCAAATAGAAAAAATAGATTCTTTTGAATCTCTCCTTGAGTGGTACGACACAATTAACCGTTTTCTCAATCCCATAAAAGACGGGCACCTTTTCGTACGCAGAGACATGAATATTTCCAATATCAAAACAACCTATTTACCCGAATACTATGCAGAAGTTGAAACAAGGTATGTAAACGACACGTTACTCATACGTATGAAAATCGATGGTAAACAGACTTGGCGTATCCTCCACTCCATCAACGGCAAGCCTGCCTCCGCACGTTTACAAGATTGTAGAAAGATAACAAATGCTGCAACAGAAGAACATCAAGACAGACTATCTGTTGACAAACTATTCTCATCCTCCGCTTACGATACTCCGTTTGTTATCGAAAGTAGTGATCTTGCGGGACAAATACATAAAGATACACTTTATACTCGATACCCTGATTTACCGGTATCCAAACATGAAGACCAGCCTATCCGGAAATACGACAATGGAATCCTATACATTGACGCCACCTCACCCAAACTGAACGAGAAACAATTTCTATCAGCACTGACTCCTGATATAAAAAGACTTTGTTTCGATTTACGAGGACTACCTTCGTACCGATTCGAAAATATTTTGGCACATTTAATCTCCTCTGACGTAAAAGCTCCAGCAACGGAAGTTCCGATTAACAGTTTCCCCTTCCAACAAAAATTATCTTGGCGTGTCAATACAGAAACTCTTCAAGCCAAATTACCTCTTGTCGATTTGCCGGCAGTCTTTTTGTGCGATGCGGGAACCGTCAGTTGGGGTGAAACCATTCTGATGATGGTTCGTCACTACGGATTAGGCAAAATTGTCGGACAAACGACAGCAGGGACCACAGGCGATATGACACAATTCGATCTACCTCTGTTCCCGTTCGCCATGACCGGTATGCGTATGCACTGCATGGATGGAGAACAGCACCACGCCCGAGGCATTATACCCGACAGGATTATTCCCGTCTATGCCAATGACTATATGACTAATTATGATAGAATGCTATACGTTGCCTTAACATACAGCTTTCTGCCGTAGATCAAATGATTTTAGGGTATCAGCCTTGCATATCCCAAGAAAAAGCACGAATTTTGACGGACTAATCCATTAAATTGAAAAACAGACATGCTCAGCAAGTTCAAACTCAACCAGCTGTACTTCAAAGACACCCAGTTTGCCAACCTGATGACCAGGCGCATCTTCAACGTCCTGTTGATAGCCAATCCCTACGACGCCTTCATGCTGGAAGACGACGGACGTATCGACGAAAAGATATTCAACGAATACACCTCGCTGTCATTGCGCTATCCGCCACGCTTCACGCAGGTCAGCACTTGCGAAGAAGCCCTGAAGCAGCTCTCGTCCATGACCTACGACCTCATCATCTGCATGCCGGGTACAGGCGACAACGAGGGTTTCGACGTGGCACGCAACATCAAGGGGCAATACCCCAACATCCCGATGGTGATACTGACTCCCTTCAGTCACGGCATCACCAAACGCATTGCCAACGAAGACCTCAGCCCGTTCGAATACATATTCTGCTGGCTGGGCAACACCGATCTGCTGGTGTCCATCATCAAGCTGATAGAAGACAAAATGAACCTGGAGCATGATGTCAACGAGGTCGGTGTGCAGGTCATCCTGCTGGTGGAAGACGGCATACGCTTCTATTCGTCCATCCTGCCCAATCTTTACAAGTTCGTATTGCAACAAAGTCAGGAATTCTCGACCGAAGCCCTGAACGCCCACCAGCGTACCCTGCGTATGCGCGGACGGCCCAAGATTGTACTGGCACGCAATTACGAAGAAGCCATCGGCATCTACGAGAAATACAAGAACAACATACTGGGTGTCATCACCGACGTTCGCTTCCCCGTCAGGGACCGGGGAGAAAAAGACGGACTGGCCGGCATCAAGCTCTGTGCGGCCATCCGCAAGGAAGATCCGTTCGTTCCCCTCATCATACAATCCAGCGAAAGCGAAAACGCCGCCTACGCCACCAAGTACGGCGCCGCCTTCATCGACAAGAACTCCAAGAAAATGGACGTTGACCTGCGGCGCATCGTGTCGGACAACTTCGGATTCGGCGACTTCATTTTCCGCAACCCCGAAACAGGCGAAGAAATAGCGCGCGTAAAGAACCTCAAGGAACTGCAGAACATCCTGTTTGCCGTGCCTGCCGAGTCGTTCCTTTACCACATCAGCCACAACCACATCAGCCGCTGGCTCTACTCGCGCGCCATGTTCCCCATCGCCGAGTTTCTGAAGCCTATCACGTGGAACAGTCTGCAGGATGTCGATGCCCACCGCAAAATCATCTTCGAGGCCATCGTGAAATATCGCAAGATGAAAAACCAGGGCGTCGTGGCCGTGTTCAAGCGCGACCGCTTCGACCGCTACTCCAACTTTGCCCGGATCGGCGACGGCTCGTTGGGAGGCAAAGGCCGCGGCCTGGCTTTCATCGACAATCTGGTGAAACATCATCCTGAGTTCGAAGAGTTCGACAACGCACGGGTTGCCATCCCCAAGACCGTCGTTCTGTGCACCGACGTCTTTGACGAATTCATGGAGACCAACAACCTGTATCAGGTAGCCCTGTCCGATACCGACGATGCCACCATACTGCGCTACTTCCTGAAAGCCAAACTGCCCGACCGTCTGGTAGAAGACTTCTTCACCTTCTTCGACGTGGTGAAGTCGCCCATCGCCATCCGTTCGTCCTCGTTGCTCGAAGACTCGCACTACCAGCCCTTTGCCGGCATCTACAATACGTACATGATTCCCTATCTGGACGACAAGTACGAGATGCTGCGTATGCTCAGCGACGCCATCAAGGGCGTATATGCCTCGGTTTACTTCCGCGACTCCAAAGCCTACATGCAGGCCACAAGCAACGTCATCGACCAGGAAAAGATGGCCGTCATCCTGCAGGAAGTTGTGGGTAACCAATATGCCGACCGCTACTATCCTTCGATGTCGGGTGTGGCCCGTTCGCTGAACTACTACCCCATCGGCGACGAAAAGGCCGAAGAAGGCATTGTGAACCTGGCCCTCGGATTAGGAAAGTACATCGTGGACGGAGGACTGACGCTGCGCTTCTCGCCCTATCACCCCAACCAGGTGTTGCAAACCAGCGAAATGGAGATTGCCCTGCGCGAGACACAGACACGATTCTATGCCCTCGACCTGAGCAACGCCGGACACAACTTCTCCATCGACGACGGCTTCAACCTGCTGAAACTGCACGTCAAGGAGGCCGAAAAAGACGGTGCACTGAACTACATCGCCTCGACCTACGACCCTTACGACCAGATCATACGCGACGGACTGTATCCGGGCGGACGCAAAGTCATCACCTTTGCCAACATCCTGCAACACGACGTTTTCCCGCTGGCACGCATCCTGCAACTGGCTCTGAAGTACGGACAGGAAGAAATGCGCCGTCCCGTCGAAATAGAGTTTGCCGCTACCATGAGCCGCGAAAAGGACAAGACAGGTACCTTCTACCTGCTACAGATACGCCCCATTGTGGACAGCAAGGAGATGCTCGACGAAGACCTGGGCGCCATCCCCGACGACCAGCTGCTACTCCGTTCGAACAACTCGCTGGGACACGGCATCATGAACGAACTGTACGACGTGGTTTACGTCAAGACAGACCACTACAGCGCCTCGCACAATCCTGAAATAGCACGCGAGATAGAAAAGCTGAACCAACAGTTCCTGAACGAACAGAAGAACTACATCCTGATCGGACCGGGACGCTGGGGAAGCAGCGACTCCTGGCTCGGCATCCCCGTGAAGTGGCCGCACATCAGTGCAGCCCGTGTCATCGTAGAAGCCGGACTGACCAACTATCGCGTAGATCCCAGTCAGGGTACGCACTTCTTCCAGAACCTGACTTCGTTCGGCGTGGGCTACTTCACCATCAACGCCTTTATGAACGACGGAGTTTACAATCAGGACTTCCTGAACGCACAGCCAGCCGTGTACGAGACCCAGTACCTGAGGCACGTACGTTTCAGCCAGCCTGTAGTTGTGAAAATGGATGGAAAAAGGAAACAAGGCGTGGCACTGCTCCCGCAGCTCTAAGACCGCCCGGCCCGCCATCTGTCTTTTCACCGAAGCCTGTGTAGGGTAATCACCACCACCTCGGCCGGAGCAAACAGACGGATGGCGTGTTGGGAAGTACCGATGCCGTTGGTCACAATCATCGGAATGTGGGCCGAATTGTATTTCAGTCCTGTCAGGAAACGTTGGCCGTAGCGCGAAGGCACCACCGGTGCATAGCCGAAAAGGGTGACCTGCCCGCCATGCGTATGTCCGGCCAATATCAGGTCGGCATGGGTTACGGGCACATCCTCGGCATAGTCGGGCGTATGGGTCAGCAATATCACAAAGTCGTCGGGCGACAGACCGAGTGTAGGCGACTGCCCGTTCTGCTTCAGGTCGAACGGATTGCGCACACCGGCCACCAGTATGCGATCCTTACCCCGCCTCAACGTATCAACCTTATGTTCTAATAAACGGATGCCGCGACGTTTCATCTCGTTCACCACTTCGCTATAGCAGGCTTCGTAATCGTTGTTCCCCAATACGGCATAAGTTCCCAACGGAGTCCTGACCTGCGCCAGGGCAGCCATCAGCGGAGCCACATATTGGCAACCTTCGTGATAATCGCCACCCATCAGCAAGGCGTCGGGATGCAGGGACGAAAGCAACCGTACCAGATCGGCCAGCCCCTCCTCTTTCAGCAGACTCTTGTAATGCAGATCGGAAATGAAGGCAATCCGGCAACTGTCAAAAGCCTCGGGAACATCGCGATGAGTGAAATCGTACATCCGCACACGCTTCACCCCTTTGTACGACGACGAGACATCAACCGTGGTAAACGTAATCTGTGTGCCCCGTTTCACGATCTCCTTCTTCCTGATCTTCAGTCGGGCCAGCGAACGCGACGTACGGGCAGAACGTCCCGACATGCGGCGAATGTTCCGCAAATCGGACTGGTCGAACGTCAGCACTCCCACAAGCGAAGCAGGCAATCCTACCGTATCGGCCCTCAAAGCACTGTCAGGAACCACTTCGAGTGACGGTAAGGACGACACCAGATTCCGCTTCGACTTGCACGACGACAGAAGCAACAACACCAAAAGAAAAGATATATAAAGGAACTTCTTATTCATAACCGGGTGCAAAAATAGGCTTTTTTGCTATCTTTGCCTGTAGCCATTCACATTTATTAGAAAGCCATGAAAGAGATAAAACAAAATTCACTACGGGCATGGGTGCTTGCCGCCCGCCCCAAGACCTTGACCGCTGCCCTCATCCCCGTGCTGTTGGGTAGCGCACTTGCTTTCAGCGACGGACGTTTTCAGGAAATACCGGCCCTGCTGTGTGCCCTCTTTGCCTGCTTCATGCAAATTGCCGCCAACTTCATCAACGATCTGTTCGACTTCCGCAAAGGCAGCGACCGCGAAGACCGGCTCGGTCCCGAACGTGCCTGTGCCCAAGGCTGGATTACGCCATCGACCATGAAGACCGGAATCGGCCTGACACTGCTGATTGCCTCGCTGACCGGACTGAGCCTGCTGTTCTACCTCTGGGGAAAACTGCCGCATGGTGGCTGGGAGCTGATTCTGCTGGGCGTGTTGTGCATTCTGTTTGCTTTCCTGTACACCACTTTCCTTTCTTATCGAGGCTGGGGCGACCTGCTGGTGCTGATCTTTTTCGGCTTTGTCCCCGTAGGAGGTACTTACTACGTACAAAGCGGTACGCTGAATGCCGATGTGGTGGTGCTCTCCATCGTCAGCGGATTAGTTGTTGACACCCTGCTAATACTAAACAACTACCGCGACCGCGAACAGGATGCACGCAGCGGAAAGCGCACATTGGTAGTCCGCTTCGGCGAAAAGTTCGGCAGCCAGTTGTATTTGGGTTGCGGCATCCTGGCCGTATTGCTCTGCCTGTGGTTCCTCTACACCGGTCGCCTGACGTTACTCGAATTTATCTGGGCGCCCTGCGTTTACTTCTACCTGCATGCACTGACGTGGCGGAAAATGGTTGCCATACACAGTGGCAAAAAGCTGAACAGCATATTGGGAGAAACCTCGCGCAACATGCTGTTCATGGGATTACTGCTGAGCGTAGCGCTCTGTCAGTAAGTTGCCAAAAATCCAGTTCCGTTTTCCCTTTCTGCCACACTTGCACGGCTCGCGAGCCGTGCAAGCATTCCACAGGAGCCGTGCAAGTGTCGCTCCCCACGGGCTCGTCCCCCTCCATCCTCCGCCTTCTCCCCATAAAAAACTCCGTGAAACTCTGTGTCCGCTGGGATGTTCTTCTTTCACCTTTCAACGTAAGCAACTATCCATCAACGGTTTGCGTTGAAACGTGAAATTGAAAACGACTTGCGAAACTAAAAACTGGATATATACAATGCGGGTAAGGGTGTGTCAAAACTAAAAGTAACTGACATCTTGTTATTTTTAGGCACGGATTACACGGAAAAACACCGAGAAATAAGAATAATCATCCGCGAAATTCCGTGTAATCCGTGCCTAAAGGAAAGCGGCTCCTTAATTTGACACACTTTCACCCGCAAAGAGAGACCGGATTCAGCGCTTGCCGTACATCCGTTCGTAGTAATTCTGATAGTCGCCGCTGGTTACTTCTTCAACCCAGGCCTGATTGTTCAGATACCATTCGATGGTCTTCACAATGCCGACTTCGAACTTCGTTTCAGGATACCAGCCCAAGGCGTTGGTAATCTTGGTGGGATCGATGGCGTAACGCTGGTCGTGCCCCAGACGGTCCTTAACAAAAGTAATCAGGTCTTCGTTGATCCAGCTGATGTCAATCTGGCCGTCGGCGCCCTTCACCTGTTTCTTCAATACCCGGCGGTATTCGGGCTTCTCGGTCATCAGGCGATGGATGGTGGCGATGGTCAGCTTCACAATCTCCAGATTGGTCTTTTCGTTGTGGCCGCCTACATTATAGATTTCACCATCGACACCTTCGCGCACCACGAGGTCGATGGCCTTGCAATGGTCTTCCACGTAAAGCCAGTCGCGTACGTTGCTTCCGTCACCATAGACAGGCAGCTTCTTGCCTTCAAGGATATTCTTGATAATCAGCGGAATCAGTTTCTCGGGGAAGTGATACGGACCGTAGTTGTTGGAACAGCGGGTGATGGTCACCGGCATCTTGTAAGTATCGTGATAAGCCATCACCACCAAGTCGGCACTGGTCTTGCTGGCACTGTACGGGCTGTGCGGACAGAGCGGAGTGGTTTCGGTGAAATAGCCTTCGGCTCCCAACGAACCATATACCTCGTCAGTCGATACCTGATGATAGCGCACACCCTTGCGCCAGGTGGGATAGCCAAACTCGTCCTTGCCGGTCACCCAGGCACGGCGAGCGGCATCCAGCAGGTTCTGCGTACCCAGAATGTTGGTTTGCAGGAACAACTGCGGATTTTCGATACTACGGTCCACGTGACTCTCGGCAGCGAAGTTCACTACATAATCGAATTTGTATTCGGCAAACAGACGGTCGGCCAACTGGCGGTCGCAAATGTCGCCTTTCACAAAGAAGCAGCGCTCGTTGTCGATGTCAGCTGCAATGGTACCCAAGTTTCCGGCATAAGTCAACGCATCCAGAATGACAACTTTGATGTCGTTGTGCTTAGCCAGAATATATTTAATGTAATTTGCTCCGATAAACCCGGCAGCACCGGTTACAAGATATGTCTTCATTTTATGAATGAAAAATTAATAATGAATATAAGTATTTAGTTCCTTCGTTTTCGAGTCTGTAAGTTCATCAGTTACTGTTCCACATTACTTCATAAACCTACGCACCTGCCAACTCCCCCCTCTCCTTAGGAGAGGAGCCGGGGTGAGGCTTTACCTGTGCGACTCTGCCAGTTCCATCAGATATTTGCCGTACTCCGTCTTGCCCAGCTGCTCGCCCAGATGATAGAGCTGATCTACATTGATCCAACCCTTACGCCATGCAATCTCCTCGATGCAGCTTACGCGGAAGCCCTGACGGTTCTGAATGGTAGCAACGAAGTTGCTCGCTTCGAGCAGGCTGTCGCAATTGCCGGTATCGAGCCAGGCAAAACCACGTCCAAAGAGTTCCACACGCAACGTACCTTCATCGAGATAGAGACGGTTCAAATCGGTAATCTCGTATTCGCCACGGGCCGAAGGCTTCAGGCTCGCTGCCTTCTCGGTAACGGTAGCGTCGTAAAAGTAAAGACCGGGAACGGCATAGTTGCTTTTGGGCACTGCCGGCTTTTCTTCGAGAGAAATCGCCTTGCCGTCGGCATCGAACTCGACAACCCCATACGCACGCGGATCTTTCACATAATAACCGAAGATGCAGGCACCCTTCTCAATGGAAGCAGCACGCTTCAGCATGGCCGAAAAGCCCTGACCATAGAACATGTTATCGCCCAGAATCAGACAACCCGGTTCGCCGTTCAGAAAATCGGCTCCCAGCACAAAAGCCTGTGCCAGTCCGTTGGGCTGCTCCTGTATCTTATAAGAAAAGGACATTCCCAGTTCCTCGCCTGTACCCAGCAAGTCGCGGAACATCGGCAAATCGCGCGGAGTAGAAATAATCAGTACCTCACGAATACCGGCTAACATCAATGTAGAGAGAGGATAGTAGATCATAGGTTTGTCATAAACAGGCATAATCTGCTTGGAAATGGCCTTTGACAACGGATAAAGACGAGTGGCACTGCCACCGGCAAGAATAATTCCTTTCATATTTCAGTTCTTAGGTTTTATAAATATCAACGGGAGAATAAAATAAGAAGGAGGACAAAGCCCCACGGCTCTTGGTGCTATTCAAGACGCAAAGGTAACGAAATTTAGCCGGAGAACAAAATTAAAAGATTAAAAAACAACAGTGCTGATTAAAGATATGCAGCAAGATATGTAATTCTCCCAGTACCCCTCAAGCACCTTGACATTGCAATTTGTGACTAAACAAGGATGGCAAGAAAAGTATGAAAAAAATTTCATGATATACAACAGCCACAAACTGCTGACTTTTTTAATATAATGACAGTAAAATAAATCAATGCAAAATATTGGTTATTTCTACAAAGTTTTCTAACTTTGATCTTACGTTAATCCTTTCAATATTCTTCACATGAAAAAAAATGCAATTTTATATACGCTTCTACCAATGCTTGGTGCAAGTATTTATTGGAATCAAACTATTCGACCGGCAAATTATCAGGAAAGGGTGTGTCAAAATAAGTAATACTATCTAATTCCCCCTTTTTGAAAAGAGGAAAGTATCAGATACTTTTTTGACACACCTTTTTTATAATTGGATTTTAAACAAGATTGTTTAATATATTACTTTGCTAACCCATTAGTGATTATAATCATTACAACATGAAAAACAAATTTATCCAGTTACTTTTATTAGGACTATTATCAGCTTGCTCTGGAAACAAAAATACTGCAGAAACAATCGTTCCATCTGACATTAATGTATATAGGATAGAAATACCTATAGACGAAACCTATTACGATTCCATCACTACCCATATCTCAGACACATCATTTGTTATTCTGAACGAAAACAGCAACACAATGTTTTCTTATGTCGACAAAATAATAGAATACAATGATAAATATTACATTTTAGATCAGAGTTCATCACGGACAGTTGTATCCTTTAAAAAAGACGGCACTTCCGATTCCAAATATGGCCGTATAGGACAAGGTCCAGGAGAATATGTTTTCCCTTGGGATATGTATATAGACGAAACCGGAGTGTATGTATTAGATACAAATTCAAGAAAGATCATTCATTTCACTGAACATGGAGATTTCTTAAGTGAACAGAAAATACCTTTCTTTGCAGATGCTTTCAAGCGACTAAAAAATGGTAATTATATTTTCAATACAACACCTGACGGCACACAACTTCCGAGTTTAATTTATACCGATTCATTAATGAATCCTATCAAGCATTTGATGCCTTATCAGAAAGGTTATGTAGGAGGATGTTCTACAAGTGACATTTTCAGGAATAACAATGCTGGATTATGTTTTTACCGTTCGCCTTCAGATTCTTTAGCAATATTAGATGAGGATGGGGAAATACACAGCTTTATTGTTTTTGATTTTTTAAATAAAACTATTCCTCAAAAGGCAAAAATAGATTATTTAGCTTTTCGTCAAAACAATCAATCGAGCGATTACCTAAGATTAGTCAATAATCCAATTATCGTTTCCGATAGCATTTGGGCAGGACTTATTGAAGATGGGACCAATCAATATACAATCATATTTAACCCTTTCAGCAATAAATGCGGATGTAGGAAATTTACAAATAAGTCTTCTGTTTATGATATCATAGAACCCATGTTTTCCGACAATAAAGGAACCATTGTAAGTCTTATCAGTCAGGAATTAGAAAGCAGATGTAGAGATTACGAATCACTACCTGACACAATAAAACATGCACTTAATGACGGAAATAGAGTTTTATTGATCAACAAGTTTCATTTTTGAAAACCTTATAATATACCGGTCTAAAAGTTTTTGCCTGTAAAGTCTATCCATTCAAATCCTTTGCAACAAGAAAACAGTGATTGCAAGCACAATCAAGCAATCGACTTAATATATGAAAAATTCCTCTCTTTACAAAAAAATGAATATAAAGAATAAAATCAAAGATATAGCTTTTATATGCATCATAGGTTATAGTGTGGCTGCATGTACCAACCATAAAACTGCCACAATAGAAGTAGATAAAGTGATGGATATAAACACCGTTGACGGCTACATGGACGAAGTAGTGGACACCGTGATATATTTGCCATTGGAAATGACGGATAATTCAGCATTATCAAGAGTACAAAAGATATGGGCAGACGACAGCCTATATTTCTTAGCTGATTTCAATTATTCAAAAATCGTTGCCTATACCCACGAAGGGCAGCTGAAATTTGTCTTAAACAAACGAGGACAAGGGCCAGAGGAATATTTGGAAATAAGGAACTTCACAGTTGATGGAGGCAAACTATATACCATAGACAATTTTCAAAACAAAATCTTCATTTTCGACAAAAACAACGGAAACTTTATTGACTCGAAACAATCCAATATCATCGCATCCGACTTAGTTGCATTAGACAATGGACAATTCTTGCTAACCGCTATCCCCAACGGCAAAGGATGGAAAACAGAACAGGCAAAAAACCTGGTATTCCTTACCGACGAGAATTTTAATGTGAAGAATACATTCTATCCATATCAGCAAGACTATTGTGAACCATTAAGTCGTTACGCCTATTTTTCAGCGACTGACAGCAGTGTCATTTTCAGTTCTTTCCTTTTCGACGGTTATACAAAATTCAAAAAGACAGACGGAACCATTCTACAGAAAGTAAAAATGGAACTGGAACATCATATTCCTGAAGAACAAAAAGGCGAACTTGAAAGTTACGACGGATCGTCCAATTACGAATTTGTATCCCAATGCCCCATCGCCTGCAAACAATATCTGTTTGTAAGCGTAACAAAAGACAAGAAAATGGAAAGCTACATCTATGATGCCCGAAAAGAGAAACTCTACGGAATCGATGAAGCATCCCACAAAAAAGTAGCTTTCATCATTGGAAGCGATAAAGAACATTTCATCAGTTACATACCGGACAAGGCCTACTATGACGAACTGGTAAAATCCGGACTACAAAAAGCCGATAGCCTGACGGAAACACACTTGGAACAAGACGGCAGCGCACTCGTCTTATACAAAATGAAATGAAACCGGCCAAGCATAAGATGCCTATTGCATAATCTCTCCGTTGCCCCTCATCATAGGAAGAACCTACAATAGGCACCGTCATTTTGTTAAAATCCGCTTCAACCCTCAAAAGTATGTTATAAAACACAAGCTTTTCTACAGAAGATTTGCAGGTTACAGAAAAGGCCGTACCTTTGCAATGTGTTTTTCATAGTATTAGATTTAAGGTTAACAAAGATTGGAGTACGGCGGTACTCCTTTTTTTATGTCCGTACCCGAAGGCAGACACCCTGCACACACCGCCACCCCACTACTTCCGGTCTGCCAGTTCGATGACTTCCAAATCGCGGAACGTACCATTGTCTATCACAAAACGCACCAACGTACGCACTTTGTGAAACCCGCTGATGCCTGCCGCTCCCGGATTGATGTGGAGCAGATCGAGCGTCTTGTCATACTTCACTTTCAGAATATGCGAATGTCCGCTGACGAACAGCTTGGGCGGATGAACCAGTATGCTGCCCCGTATGGAAGAATCGTACTTGCCGGGGTAACCGCCAATGTGTTTCATCAGCACTTCCGCTCCCTCGACCGTAAAGCGCAATGTCTGCGGATAAAGCCGGCGGATGTCCTGTCCGTCAATGTTTCCATACACAGCCCGGAAGGGACGAAAAGCAGCCAATTTCTGTGCTACTTCCAACGAACCGATGTCGCCGGCATGCCAGATTTCGTCGCACGGTTCAAAGTACTGCAGATACCGCTCATCCCAATAAGCATGGGTATCCGATAATAAACCTATTTTCACCATAGTTTCTTTGTTTATTAGACAAAGGTAGCTATTTTTGTATAAAACTTAAAGCTCATGGAAAACAGATATTTCAAGCGCGACATCAGTTGGCTGTCATTCAACTATCGCGTACTGCTCGAAGCCGAGGACGACAGTCTGCCCCTCTACGAACGCATCAATTTCATTTCCATCTATTCGTCCAACTTAGAAGAGTTCTACAAAATACGTGTGGCCGACCATAAAGCCATTGCCTCCGGAGTCACCCTAAGCGACGAAGAGAGCAAACAGTCGGCAACCGAATTAGTAGAAGAAATCAACCGGGAAGTCAACCGCCAATTAGAAGAACGTATCCGCATCTATGAGAAAAAGATTCTGCCCGCACTGAAGAAGAACCACATCATATTCTACCAAAGCCGTAACGTAGAGCCTTTCCACCAGGACTTCGTACGCCGCTTCTTCCGCGAAGAGATATTCCCCTACTTAGCTCCGGTGCCCGTGAGCAAAGACAAAGTCATCTCCTTCCTGCGCGACAACCGCCTGTATCTGGCCGTCCGCCTGTTTCCCAAGCACGCTCCTGCCCAACCCGAATATTTCGTCATGAAACTGCCCTACAGCAAGGTGCCGCGCTTCATCGAACTGCCACGCCAGGGCAACGACTATTACCTGATGTTCATCGAAGACATCATCAAGGCGAACATCGACACCATCTTCCCCGGCTACAACGTGGACAGCAGCTACTGCATCAAGATATCACGCGATGCCGACATCCTGATAGACGATACGGCCAATACGTCGGAGATCATCGAACAGGTGAAGACCAAGATCAAAAAACGCAAGATAGGAGCCGTATGCCGTTTCGTCTATGACCGTGCCATGCCGCAGGACTTCCTGGACTTTCTGATAGACGTCTACCGCATCGACCGGAACGAATTAGTGCCGGGCGACAAGCATCTGAATATGGAAGACCTGAATCACCTGCCCAACCCCAACAAGAAACTGCTTCCCATCCGAAAGCCTCAGCCCATGAAGCTGACCTGCCTGGACGAACGCGAATCCATCTTCCACTATATCGAAAAGAAAGACCTGCTGCTGCACTATCCCTATCATGCTTTCGACCACTTCATCCACTTTCTGTACGAAGCCGTACACGAACCGACCGTACGCGAAATCATGGTGACGCAATACCGCGTAGCAGAAAACTCCAACGTCATCAACACTCTGATAGCCGCGGCACAGAACGGGAAGAAAGTCACTGTCTTCGTTGAACTGAAAGCCCGTTTCGACGAAGAGAACAACCTGGCTACGGCCGAAATGATGCAGAATGCCGGCATCAACATCATCTACAGCATACCCAAGCTGAAAGTGCATGCCAAAGTGGCCCTTGTGCTGAGGCGCGACCCTCAGGGGCACAAAATGACAAGCTATGCCTACATCAGCACAGGCAACTTCAACGAAAAGACCGCGACCCTGTATGCCGACAGCGGCCTCTTCACCAGCAACCCCCGATTAGTCAACGACCTGCACAACCTGTTCCGCACCCTGCAAGGGAAAAAACAGCACCCGAAGTTCAACCTGCTGCTTGTGGCACAGTTCAACCTCATCCCCGAACTGAACCGGCTTATCGACCACGAGATAGAACTGGCCAAGCACGGCAAAGGAGGACGCATCATCCTGAAGATGAACGCCCTGCAAGACCCGACCATGATAGACCGCCTGTACGAAGCCTCGCAAGCCGGCGTCGAGATAGACCTCATCGTGCGCGGCATCTGCTGCCTCATCCCCGGACAGGAATACAGCCGCCACATACGCATCACCCGCATCGTCGATACCTTCCTGGAGCATGCCCGCATCTGGTACTTCGGCAACGGCGGAAAGCCCAAACTGTTCCTGGGTTCGCCCGACTGGATGCGCCGCAACCTGTACCGCCGCATCGAAGCCGTCACTCCGATACTGGACCCCGACCTGAAACAGGAACTGACGGACCTGCTCTCCATACAGCTGTCGGACAAACGAAAAGCCTGTTTTGTCGATGACAAACTGCGCAACTGCTGGAAATCGCCCCACCCGCAAAAGGAGAAGATACGTTCGCAATACACTTTCTATGAATACTTAAAGAACAAATTGTAACACGGTTGTAATATGTATGACATTTCCATGCAACAAAAATACCGTTTCTTTGCGGCCAAATAAAATACAATAGTTCATGGAAACAATTTATCTGTGTATCGTCATCTTCCTGTTCGTCCTTGCGATATTCGACCTTATCGTGGGAGTCAGCAATGACGCAGTCAATTTTCTTCAGTCGGCCGTAGGAGCCAAGGCAGCTTCTTTCAAAACAATTGTATTCATAGCTGCCATCGGAGTCTTCATCGGCGCTTCACTCAGTAACGGCATGATGGACATTGCACGGCACGGCATCTACCAGCCGGAACATTTCTATTTTGCCGAAATCATGTGTATCCTGCTGGCGGTCATGCTGACCGACGTCGTACTGCTGGACGTGTTCAACAGCATGGGACTTCCTACTTCCACGACCGTATCAATGGTATTCGAACTGTTGGGAGGCACGTTTGCACTGGCTCTTATCAAAGTTTACAGCGACGATTCGCTCGGCTTGGGCGACCTTATCAACACAGACAAGGCCCTGTCCGTCATCATGGCTATCTTCGTATCGGTAGCCATTGCATTCTTCTTCGGTATGCTGGTGCAGTGGCTGGCCCGTATCATCTTCTCCTTCAACTACAAAAAACACATGAAGTACAGCATTGCACTGTTCGGTGGTGTAGCAGCCACTTCCATCATCTACTTCATGCTGATAAAGGGTCTGAAGGACAGTTCGTTCATGACATCCGAATACAAGCACTGGATACAGGAGAACACCGGCATGCTGATCGCCGTATTCTTTGTTTTCTTCACCATCCTGATGCAGATACTTCACTGGCTTAAAGTGAACATATTCAAGGTTGTGGTACTGATGGGAACCTTCGCCCTGGCACTGGCCTTTGCCGGCAACGACTTGGTAAACTTCATCGGTGTGCCCCTGGCAGGTTATTCTTCCTTCATGGACTATACGGCCAACAGCGCAGGAGCAGGAGCCGACAGCTTCCTGATGACATCGCTGCTGGGTCCGGCAAAAACGCCCTGGTACTTCCTGTTTGCAGCCGGAGCCGTTATGGTATATGCTCTTTGCACTTCCAAAAAGGCCCATAACGTTATCAAGACTTCCGTTGACCTGGCCCGACAGGACGAAGGCGAAGAAAGCTTCGGCAGCACTCCGATAGCCCGTACACTGGTACGCTTCAGCTTAGCCATGTCCAACGGAATATCCAAAATCGTCCCCGAAAGCACCAAACGATGGATTGACACCCGCTTCCGGAAAGACGAAGCCATCATAGCCGACGGCGCCGCCTTCGACCTGGTACGCGCCTCTATCAACCTGGTTCTTGCCGGCTTGCTGATTGCTTTGGGTACTTCGCTGAAGTTGCCGCTCTCCACCACATACGTCACTTTCATGGTAGCCATGGGTACTTCGCTGGCCGACCGTGCCTGGGGACGCGACTCTGCCGTATTCCGCATTACGGGCGTGCTAAGCGTCATCGGCGGCTGGTTCATCACGGCAGGTGCCGCATTCACCATCTGTTTCTTTGTGGCCCTCCTGATTCACTTCGGCGGATCGATTGCCATCATCGTTCTCATTGCACTGGCGGTATTCATGCTTATCCGCAGTCAGGTGATGTACAAGAAACGCAAAGCCAAAGAAAAAGTCAACGAAACCCTGAAGCAGTTGCTTCAAAGTTCGGACAGTGCCGAAGTCATGGAGCTGCTCCGCAAACATACCCGCCAGGAACTGACCAAAGTTCTGGAGTTTGCTGAAGAGAACTACGAGCGTACGGTGACTTCCTTCCTGCACGAAAACCTCCGCGGACTGCGCCGTTCCATGGGTTCCGTGAAGTTTGAGAAACAACTCATCAAGCAGATGAAACGTACCGGAACACTGGCCATGAGCCACCTCGACAACAACACCATCCTCGAAAAAGGATTGTACTACTATCAGGGCAACGACTTTGCCAGCGAACTGGTCTATAGCATCGGCCGCCTCTGCGAGCCGTGTCTGGAGCACGTTGACAACAATTTCAAACCGCTGGATGCCATACAGAAAGGCGAATTTGCCGACGTCAGCGAAGACATCACCTACCTGATACAGACTTGCCGTCACCGCGTGGAGGACAACAATTATGAAGGTATGGAGACCGAAGTCCGCAAGGCCAACGACCTGAACGGCGAACTGGCCCGACTGAAGCGCGAGGAACTGCAACGCATCCAGGGACAAAGCAGCAGCATCAAGGTGAGCATGCTCTACCTGACCATGCTGCAGGAAGCCCAGAACGTGGTGACCTACACCATCAATCTGATAAAGGTCAGCCGCAAGTTCCAAAGCGAAGAAGAGGCATAACAAGCCTGCCTGCTACAACTCTGCATAATACAACCGCAGCATCCGGAGACTGCTACAGTCCGTCGAATGCTGCGGTTGTTGTTTTATCTATTCCCGTTCCGGATTTTATCCCTACACGTTTGTTCACCCGCCTTATTGACTCTCATTTGTTCTCCAAGCGCGAGAACGATCTTCTCATGCCTGTGAGAATAGTTTTCTCATAGCTATGAGAACAGTTTTCTCATGACTGTGAGAATGTCTTTCTCATGCCTATGAGAATAAACTTCACCAACCGGGTTATGGTCGCAAATGCCTCGGATAATTGCGGAACATCAGTGGACTTGGAAGTCACTATTGGTCCGATGCCTTTTTCAATCCCATCTTCTGGGCACGCTCCAGCATGAACTGTCGGGCCGCTTCGTACTCGTTGGGAATGACACCGTCCAGTATGGCATCCTTGATGGCGCTCTTCAGCGCGCCCACCTGCTGGCAGGGAGGCAGGCCGAAAGTCTTCATAATTTCCTCTCCGCTGACCGGCGGCTGGAAGTTACGGATGCGGTCGCGCTCTTCCAGGTCTTTCAGCTTCTGGCGCACTAACTGGAAGTTGTTCAGGAAGCGTTGCTTCTTGTCCATGTTCTTCGAAGTGATGTCGGCTTCGCAAAGCGTCATCAGGTCGTCGATGTCATCGCCCGCCTCGAACAGCAGACGACGGACGGCCGAATCGGTCACCTCTTCATCGGCTATCACGATGGGGCGCATATGCAGCCCGACGAGCTTCTGCACGTACTTCATCTTCTCGTTCATCGGCAGCTTCATCTTGCGGAAAATGTTGGGTATCATCTTCTCGCCTATGAAGTTATGATTGTGGAAAGTCCAGCCCAAACGGGGCTCCCAACGCTTGGTAACCGGCTTGGCTATGTCGTGCAGCAAGGCCGCCCAGCGCAACCAGAGGTTGTCGGTCTTCTTGCTGATGTTGTCGAGCACTTCGAGGGTGTGGTAGAAATTGTCCTTATGTGCGCGTCCGTTGCGCGTCTCCACTCCCTGCAAGGCTACCAGTTCCGGAAAGATCAATGCCAGCAGGCCGCAACGGTCCAAATCGACAAAGCCTTTCGAAGGTACGGGCGACAGCATGATTTTGTTCAGCTCGTCGGCAATGCGTTCTTTCGAAATGATGGAAATGCGCTCCTTGTTGCGGCAAAGCGAATCGAACGTCTCATCGTCGATGTAGAAATTCAGCTGGGTAGCAAAGCGGATGCAGCGCATCATGCGCAAGGGGTCGTCGCTGAACGTCACGTCCGGGTCGAGCGGCGTGCGGATGGTACGTTCCTTCATATCTTCCATGCCGCCAAAAGGATCCACCAGTTCGCCGTAGCGTGCGGCGTTCAGACAGACAGCCAGGGCGTTGATGGTGAAGTCGCGACGGTTCTGGTCGTCTTCCAGTGTACCGTCTTCCACAACAGGCTTGCGGGAGTCGTGCGTGTAGGATTCCTTGCGGGCACCGACAAACTCCACTTCCGTACCGCGGTACTTCAACTGCGCCGTACCGAAGTTCTTGAAGACAGATACGTGTGCTCCCTTGCCCAACCGGTGCCCCAACGCTTCGGCCATGGCGATGCCGCTGCCCACCACGACCACGTCGATATCCTTGGAAGGACGTTGCAGGAAAATGTCGCGAACGTATCCGCCTACTACATAACACTCCAGCCCAAGCTCGTCGGCCGTCGCGGAGATTTGCTTGAATATATCGTCACTGAAACGCTGTTTCAGTTCTTCAGGGGTCAACTCTATCATATTTTATCGTTTAAGGAAACGCAAAGATACGGATATTATTTCTATTTTTGCTTCAAAAATGCGCTTACCTAAGTAAGCGAGTTTATCAGTTTATAAGTTTTTGAGTTTTTAAGTTGAAGTAAAACAATAACTTATAAAGTTACAGACTCAAAAAAACAAAGAACGGAATGCACATGAAGAAAGAATTACTCCTGGCCTGCCTTTGCGGCATGCTCGTCGCCTGCGAAAACATCGAAAAGAAAGCTGCCGTACAGCTGCAGGCAGCACGTACCGCCTACGAAAACGGCGACTACAACGAAGCCAAACTGCGGATAGACAGCATCAAGATTCTCTACCCGAAAGCTTTCGACACACGGCGCGAAGGCCAGAAGCTGCTGATGGAAGTAGAACTGAAAGAACAGGAAAAAACCCTTGCTTACTTGGACAGCACCCTCAACGGAAAACAAAAGGAACTGGATGCGCTGAAAGGAAAATTCGTACTCGAAAAAGACACCGCCTACCAGCAAGTCGGGCTCTACCTGCATCCGTCACAGGTGATTGAGAAGAACCTGCACCGCTCGTTCCTGCGCTTCCAGGTGGACGAGACGGGACGGATGAGCATGACTTCCATCTATTGCGGAGCAAACAACATCCACCACATCGCCGTGAAAGTGACAGCCCCCGACGGCAGCTTTGCCGAAACCCCTGCCTCGAAAGACAGCTACGAGACAACCGACTTAGGCGAAAAGATAGAAAAAGCCGACTACAAACTGGGCGAAGACGGCAACGTCATCGGATTCATCTGCATGAACCGCGACAAGAACCTCAAGGTGAACTATCAGGGAGAGCGTTCCTACTCGACCACCATGAGCGCTACCGACCGCCAGGCTGCCGCCGGCATCTACGAACTGGCTCAAGTGCTGGCTGCCATCACCGAAATCAAACAGAACATCGAAGAAGCCAACCGGAAGATGGAGTTCATCCAGCACAAGCTGGCGCAACCCCGCACGGAAGAGTAAACTTATCCTTCCTGCTCCGTCAGCATCTCCAGCAGTTCCTTGTCGGTCAGCTTGTAACCGGCATTGGCGCCTTCGAGCAACGAGTCGGCCAAGTCGCGCTTGGTGCGGTGAAGGCGCAGTATTTTCTCTTCGATGGTGTGCTGGGCTATCAGGTGATAGACGGTCACCCGATTCTGTTGCCCGATGCGATAGGCACGGTCGGTAGCCTGCTGTTCGATGGCCGGGTTCCACCACGGATCCAGATGGATGACGTAATTGGCGCCCGTCAGATTCAGTCCTAACCCGCCAGCCTTCAGACTGATGAGGAAGATGGGGCACTCGCCCTGCTGGAACTTGCGTACCAGTTCCTCGCGCTGCTTCATGGCAACGGAACCGTCTAAATAGAAATAAGGTTCGCCCTGCTCGTCAAGACGCTTCCGAACCAGTTCCAGGAAAGACGTGAACTGGCTGAAGACCAGCACCCGGTTGTTGCCCTCCTTGATTTCGGCTATCAGGTCGAGCAGCATCTGTATCTTTGTTGACTCCCCTTTCCATTTATTATCAATCAGAGCCATGGAACAGGCCGCCTGACGCAAACGGGTGATTTCGGCCAGCGTACTCATGTTCACGCCGCTGCTTGCTTCGAGCATTGCCTTGGCACGGCGGCGAATCACTTCGTACACCGCCATTTCGTCTTCCGACAGCTCGACCGGCAAGGTGATTTCCATCTTTTCGGGCAGTTCTTCCACCACCTCGGACTTGGTACGGCGCAACATGAAAGGCTGCACGATGCGCTTCAGCCGACGCTGCTTCTCCTTATCGCCTTCTTCGATGGGAACAATGAACTTCAGGCGGAACTGTTCGTAACTGCCCAGCAAGCCGGGAGTGATGAAACGGAACAGATTCCACAACTCGCTGAGATGGTTCTGTATGGGAGTACCCGTCAGGATAAGGCGTGCCGATGCCTGCAGCTGCATGGCCACTTTCGACGTCTTGGTATCGCGATTCTTAATGGTGTGTGCCTCGTCCAGACATACTACATTCCATTGCTTACCCACCAGCGGTTCTTCCGCATTGACCAGCAGGCCGTAAGTTGACAGTATCACGTCGTATTCGCCCGCACCGTCGATGAGTGCCTTGCGGTCGTCGGCCTCGTTCAGCACATGGATGTTCAGCGTAGGGGCAAAGCGTTGCAGTTCGTTCTTCCAGTTGGGAACGACCGAAGCCGGAGCCACCACCAATGAAGCCCCTTCGGCCGCTCTGTACAGCAAGAAGGCAATGGTCTGTACCGTCTTTCCCAAACCCATGTCGTCGGCCAGGCAGGCACCTGCTCCCCAACCGGACAGGCGTACCATCCAGCGGAAACCTTCGAGCTGATAACCGCGCAAGGTTGCCTGCAAGGTGTTGGGAACGTCGGCTTCGACCTTCATGCTGCGACTGATCGACGCACGCAAGTCGTCCAGCCGTGGGTCGCTTTTGACAGTCAGTTCGCCCGCCATGGCGTCGCCCAGCAACGGGGCGTTAAAACGTGAGATGCGCACCTGTCCGTGTTCCTTTACGGTAAGTGACTCCAACTTACGCAACTGCTTCTGCAGGCTTTTGTTCAGTTTCAGGTAATCGGTTTCGCTCAGGCGGATAAAGTCTCCACGGCTTTGTCCCAACAGTTCGAGCAGCTGTTCCATGCTCAGCACGGTTTGGTCGTCTATCTGCACATCGCCCTCGATGCCGAACCAGTCGCCTTTGTTCTCGATACGGACGTGGAAATTCTCAACCGGAACGGGGAGTTTCAGCCGCAGCTTTTCGCCTTCGGGCCATTCGATGAAATAAGTGTCGGATGACTGGCGCACGAAGTCGATGAGCAAAAGCAGTTCTTCGGGCAACAGGCTGATGCTCTGCCTTTCGAGCGAACGGCCGAAGCTGTCTTCCATAAAGCCGGTCAGCACTTCATAGTTCCTGCGCTCCTGACCAAGATGACGCTTCACCTGCACCCGCTTGCCGTCTGCCTCGTCGAACACCAGTGCGTTTCCTTCGCCGGGCAGAAAAGCTCCCTTGCCCTTCGGCAAAGGCTTGACGTAGGTCTTTACCTCGAATTGCCCGCCTTGCGGACGGACTTGCAACGCTATTTCGGCCGTTCCATCGACCGTTTCCAGCGTAGAACCGTTTTCCAACAACGACGAATGCACTTCTACCGTATCGCTGATGCGGGGCAGGAAGTCCTTCAGCTGTGCCTCGGCTTCCAAGGGGAAATATCCTACCATGAGCAGACGGCGGTAATACTCCCACTGCTTCGACGTGATGGGAATCACGGTATAATAGGTATCCGACTTCTTCAGTATAATATGGTTATCGGGCGTATCAATCAGTGCCGACAGGGGGATGTTGGAGGTTATGTTGAACCGATTTCCCACTTTCTCCACCGACAGATAAGGTTTCTCCTCGTCCACCTTCACCTGTTCGAAGGGAGCATGATAGCCAGTATATAGACGGTCGCAGCCCACCATCATAGGCAACATCATATCCAAATTCATCGAATAATAGTTGCCCTGCCGATATTTGTTCCAGATCTGTCTGTCACGTTCGTCCATCAGCGGCGAACCTTCCTGGAAGTAACGTGAATTCGAAATGGCTTTTCCGCTGCCCCATTGTCCCGACTTCAGGCGGGTCTGTTCGCGTACTTCTATGTACCTCTGCTTGATGAGGTACATCAACCGTGCATCCTTTTCTTCCTTCTGTTCGCTGCCTGCCAGACTTTCATTCTTCAGCAAATCTTCAATCAACAGCTCCCATGCCTGCTTCTGGCGTATGGAGGTCAGCGCAGGCGACGTACCGTAAGCCCGGACAAGACGGGTGCGCTCATCCGCAGTCAGCGTAAGGTAAGCGGAAAGTTCGTGCTTGAAGATGGCCTGTCGTGGATGGGGTTCTTCCAATTCCTTATCCTGCAGGAAATCGGTCAGCCCAAAATAACGGATAAACAAAAAGCCGAAATAGGAATATAAGATTTCCGGTCGAAAGAGCTGTTCGAGGAGTTGCTGCACCAACCCCCGGCTGGGTTTACGTTCCTCGTCTCTGAAAGCATCGGCTGCGACGTAAGCCGGCAACAGACTTAAACGTTCCCTCACTACCTTTTTCTTCAGAAACTGGTCCAGCTTCTTGACACTCGAAGCCGAAGCCTCGTGCACGTAAGCCATGATCAGGAAGTAACAGGTCAGCGCGTTATCGAATATATTCTTATTGCTGGCTGTCTGATTTCTTATTTTCAAAGCCTTGTCGAACAAGGTCACTGCATCGGCATATCTTTCGTGGTGCAGGGCATATACGGCATTCAGTATCCAAAAGTAAACGTCGTCGGACGCATCCTGCAAGGGCTTGTACTCCCCGTGCGAATAGTAACGGTAAAGGGCCAGCATGGAGCGCAACCGGACCTTTGTCTTGATTGTCAGACGTTTCGTCTCTAACCACTGTGGCAGGATGTTTTCTTCATCCAGATAGTCGTTCTGCTGCATATAAAGCAAGAGTCGGGAAAAGGCCTCGACAAACTGCTGCTCGTCCAACTGCAAGAACAAGGGGCTGACGCAGGGATCGAAAGCCACAGGAAAGAGATAGGGAAACATATCCATTTTGTCCCACGATGCCGGCAATTTGCTTTCCCGACCTTCAAGCACTGCCACAAAGGCTTCTTCCAGTTCGAGAAACATCGTATTCTTCTCATAATCGTGGTCCACACACCGGCGATAATCGGTTTCCCACTCCGGATGGCGTGTCTTCAGAAAATAAAGAACCGGGAAATAGTATTTATACGAAACACTATACTCATACATTTTGGAAGTCCAGTCGTAGTTGAAGATTGACAACATTCCCTTCGAATTCAGCAAGTCCAGCGCCTTTTTCATGCCATGCGGCATGGTCGGCAATGTTTTCCACAACGTTTCCAGGCTCTTGACTGAAACAAAGTCGGCACAATATGCGTAAAAGCACAATACTTTCTGGAGGGTTTCATCCAGTTCTTCTATTTTCTTGCAGTTTATAACCAGATCCATCGTACAGTTTTCGAATAAGGACAGCAAAGATAAAAAGAATCACACACAAATGCACTATCTTTGCACCTCATTTAAAACGGACTTATGATTTCAATAGACGGACTGGCCGTAGAATTTGGCGGCACTACTTTATTTAGCGACATTTCTTTTGTGATTAACGAAAAGGACCGCATCGCCCTCATGGGAAAGAACGGAGCCGGGAAAAGCACCCTGCTGAAGATCCTTGCAGGCATCCGGCAACCCACACGGGGAAAGGTATCGGTGCCCAAAGACTGCGTCGTGGCCTACCTGCCGCAGCACCTGATGACGGAAGACGGACGCACCGTGTTCGAGGAAACCGCCCAGGCCTTTGCCCACCTGCACAAGATGGAGGCCGAGATTGAACGCCTGAACAAGGAACTGGAGACGCGAACCGACTACGAAAGCGACAGCTACATGCAACTCATCGAACAGGTATCGGCCCTGAGCGAGAAGTTCTACGCCATCGATGCCACCAACTACGAGGAAGACGTGGAAAAGACACTGCTGGGACTTGGCTTCGAGCGGAGCGACTTCGACCGCCCCACCAGCGACTTCAGCGGCGGATGGCGCATGCGCATCGAGCTGGCCAAACTGCTGTTGCAGAAGCCCGACGTCCTGCTGCTGGACGAGCCTACCAACCACTTGGACATCGAGTCCATACAGTGGCTCGAAGACTTCCTTATCAGCAACGGCAAGGCGGTGGTGGTCATCAGCCACGACCGTAAGTTTGTGGACAACATCACCACCCGCACCATCGAAGTGACCATGGGACGTATTTATGACTACAAGGTGAACTATTCCAAATACTTGGAGCTGCGCAAGGAGCGCCGCGAACAGCAACAGAAAGCCTACGACGAACAACAGAAGTTCATTGCCGAAACCAAAGAGTTCATCGAACGCTTCAAAGGGACTTACTCGAAAACCCTGCAAGTGCAGAGCCGCGTGAAGATGCTGGAAAAACTGGAACTGCTCGAAGTGGACGAGGAAGACACCTCGGCCCTGCGCCTGAAGTTTCCCCCGTCGCCCCGCTCGGGCACCTATCCCGTCATCATGGACGGCGTAGGCAAGACGTACGGCGATCACGTGGTGTTCCGCAATGCGACGCTCACCATCGAACGCGGCGACAAGGTGGCTTTCGTAGGCCGCAACGGCGAAGGAAAGTCCACATTAGTGAAGTGCATCATGGGCGAGATTGAGCACGAAGGAACCCTGACGCTGGGCCACAACGTACAGATAGGCTACTTCGCACAGAACCAGGCTTCGCTGTTAGACGAAAACCTGACAGTGTTCCAGACCATCGACGACGTGGCCAAAGGCGAGATACGCAACAAGATACGCGACCTGCTGGGTGCCTTCATGTTCGGCAGCCCCGAAGCCTCGATGAAGAAGGTAAAGGTGCTCTCCGGCGGCGAGCGTACCCGGCTGGCGATGATCAAACTGCTGCTCGAACCGGTCAACCTGCTCATTCTGGACGAACCTACCAACCACCTGGACCTGAAGACCAAAGACATCCTGAAGCAGGCGCTGATGGACTTCGACGGCACACTGATTGTTGTCAGCCACGACCGTGACTTTCTCGACGGACTGGTAAGCAAGGTGTACGAGTTCGGCCACCAGCGCGTCCGCGAACACCTTTGCGGCGTCTATGAATTTTTAGAAAAGAAGAAAATGGAATCGCTCAGCGAACTGGAACGGAACAAGGCTTCCTGAGAAAATCTTTTTGCACACCCATACAGCCGTTTCCCTGTCGTTGTGACAGGCGGAACGGCTGTTTTGCTTACCGCCTCTTTATCCGTTTCCTGCAAAGCAGAAGCCCGAACTGCATAAATCGCCCGCAAAAGTGCATGGATATGCACGAAAATACTCCCGAAAACGCTTGTTTTCCACTTCCACAACGCTTGTGCGGAGCCGGAAGAATGCTTGTACGGCTCGCGAACAATGCTTGTGCGCCTCGCGAACAACACTTGTGTGCCTCGAAAGCATGGTTTTCCGGCGGTAAGAATACTGTTTCCGGCTTCGTTTTCCGTCGTTTCCGTTCTATTTCAACTGTAAGCATTTCGCTATTCGCCTATCTGTAAGAAAGATACGGAAATCTGCTCGCGAAATTGCGCACGCCCCGTACGACGGACGGAAATAACGGATTCTCGCTGCCTCGGAAATACAAAATGACATTTCGTCAAACATTCTCTCCCCGTATTTGCGAGACTTGATTTTTAACATTATCTTTGTCAACATATAACCTTAATATTCCTATTCATGGTACATCTCTTAAAAAACGGCCTGCTCTTGATTTTCCTGAGCTGCCTCTGCCTGACCCGTGCACTGGCAAACAACGACGCCGGGCAACCGGAAAAGCCTTACTGGCAAGATATTCAAACGGTATCGGTGAACAAGGAAGCTCCCCGCTCCTCGTTCATGACCTACGGCGACCGCGCCACGGCCCTCACCGCCCGTTACGAAAACAGTCCCTACTACCAACTGCTGAACGGAACGTGGAAGTTCTATTTCGTCGATTCCTACCGCCAGCTTCCCGACGGCATCACCGCCCCCTCGACCGATGCTTCAAGCTGGGCCGACATCACCGTGCCCGGCAACTGGGAAGTACAAGGCTTCGGCACCGCCATCTACACCAACCACGGCTACGAGTTCAAACCCCGTAACCCGCAACCGCCGCTGTTGCCCGAAGACACTCCGGTAGGCGTCTATCGACGCGACTTCACCGTTCCCGACAGCTGGGACGAACGCGACATCTATCTGCACATCGCCGGAGCCAAGTCGGGCGTGTATGTCTATGTCAATGGCCGCGAAGTGGGCTACAACGAAGACTCCAAGAATCCCGCCGAGTTCCTCATCAACCCCTACCTGCAACCCGGCAAAAACGTGCTGACGCTTAAAATCTACCGCTGGAGCACCGGCTCTTATTTGGAATGTCAGGACTTCTGGCGCATGAGCGGTATTGAGCGCGACGTCTTCCTGTGGTCGCAGCCCCGTATCGCCGTGCAGGACTACCGCATCGTCTCTACCCTCGACGACACCTACCGCAACGGTCTCTTCCGCATAGCCATCGACCTGAAGAACCACAGCGGACAGGCCAAATCCGTCAGCATCGGTTACGAACTGCTCGACGCTGCTGGCCGCACAGCCGCCGCATCCGAACAAACCCTGACGCTGAAACCCGACGGACCCACGACGGCCACCTTCCGGAAAGAACTGGAAAACGTCAGCACCTGGAGTGCCGAGCATCCCAACCTCTACAAGTTGCTGCTCACCGTCAAGGAAGACGGCCGGGTGACCGAAGTCATCCCGCAAAACGTAGGGTTCCGCCGCATCGAAATCAAACCCATCGACCGGATAGCCGGCAACGGACAACCCTACACCGTGCTCCTGTTCAACGGACAGCCCATCAAACTGAAAGGCGTCAACATCCACGAGCACAACCCTGAGACAGGCCACTACGTGACCGAAGAGCTGATGCGCAAGGACTTCGAACTGATGAAACTGAACAACATCAACACCGTCCGCCTGTGCCACTATCCGCAGGACCGCCGCTTCTACGAACTGTGCGACGAGTACGGACTCTACGTTTACGACGAAGCCAACATCGAGTCGCACGGCATGTACTACAGCCTGCGCAAAGGCGGCACCTTGGGCAACAACCCCGAATGGCTGAAGCCCCACATGGAGCGCACCGCCAACATGTACGAACGCAACAAGAACCATCCCTCGGTCACCATCTGGTCGCTGGGCAACGAAGCCGGAAACGGATACAACTTCTACCAGACCTACCTCTATATGAAAGAGAAGGATGAAATGAACCGCCCCGTCAACTACGAGCGCGCCCAGTGGGAGTGGAACTCTGACATGTACGTACCCCAGTACCCCAGCGCCAAGTGGTTAGAAGAAATCGGAAAAACGGGCAGCGACCGCCCCGTAGTGCCTTCGGAGTATTCGCACGCCATGGGCAACTCCAACGGTAACTTGTGGGATCAGTGGAAAGCCATCTATAAATATCCCAATCTGCAGGGCGGATACATCTGGGACTGGGTTGACCAGGGCCTGCTCGTCAAGGACGAGAACGGTACCCCCTATTACGCCTACGGTGGCGACTTTGGTAAAGACATGCCAAGCGACGGAAACTTTCTGTGCAACGGTATCGTCAACCCCGACCGTACGCCTCATCCCGCCATGGCGGAAGTGAAATACGCCCACCAGAATGTAGGTTTCGAAGCCACCGACCTGGCCAACGGCAAGGTCAAAGTAACCAACCGCTTCTACTTCACCGGTCTGAAGGACTACGTCCTCCGCTACGCCATCCGTGCCAACGGCAAGACGCTGCGCGACGGCCGCCTCACACTCGACCTCGCACCGCAGGCTTCGCAGGAGATTAGCGTACCCGCGGCAGGACTCAAACCCCAGCCCGGCACCGACTACCTGATAGACTTCGAAGTGACCACCACCCGGGCCGAAGGCTGCATCCCCGCCGGACACGTCATTGCGCACGACCAGTTCGTCCTGCCGCAAGTGCCCGCCGACAAGGACGCTTATCAGGCCGGTGGCCCCGCACTCAGCATCGACAACAAGGACAACGAACTGAAGGTTACCTCCTCGAAAGTCAACTTCACGTTCGACAAGCAGTCGGGCATCCTTACGTCCTACCGCGTAAACGGTACCGAGTATTTCAACGACGGATTCGGCATCCAGCCCAACTTCTGGCGTGCCCCCAACGATAACGACTACGGAAGCGGCAACCCCAAACGGTTGGAGATATGGGAAGTATCGAGCCGCAACTTCCGCGTATCAAGCGCCACGGCCGAAATGTCGGGCCGCAATGCGCTGGTGAACATCATCTATAAGTTGCCTGCCGGAAACGAGTTCTTCATTACCTATAAGATATATCCCGACGGCGTGATGAACGTATCCACCCGCTTCACTCCTGCCCACTTAGACGGTGTGAAGATAGACATCTCCGAAGCTACCGCCACGGCCACCTTCTCGCCCGGACGCGATGCCCAAAGCGTCAGCGCACGCGACAAGATGGTAGTGCCCCGCATCGGTGTCCGCTTCCGCCTGCCTGCCACGATGAACCGGCTGGCCTATCTTGGCCGCGGACCGCAGGAAAACTACTGGGACCGCAAGGCCGGCAGCCCGATAGGACTGTACAACAGCACGGCCGACGACGAATACTTCCCCTACGTACGCCCGCAGGAGAACGGTCACCACTGCGACACGCGCTGGCTCTCGCTGAACGGACGCGGAAAGAGTCTGCTGATTGTAGCCGACAGCCTGATGGAGTTCAACGCCCTGCGCAACTCCGTCGAGGACTTCGATGCCGGAAAGGCCGTCAACCGTCCCTACCAGTGGAACAACTTCACGCCGCAGGAGATAGCCAACCGTCCCGAGATAGGTCCTTACGACAAGCCTCGCCAGACGCACATCAACGACATCACCCCGCGCGACTTCGTTGAAGTCTGCCTCGACCTGAAGCAACAGGGACTGGCCGGTTACGACAGCTGGTACTCGCGTCCCGAACCCGAATACACCCTGCCTGCCGACCGCGAATATACCTGGGGATTCACCCTGATCCCCGGAGCAGGAGCCGGTCAGGCGGTGAAGAAGTTGAAATACAGTTATTAATCGACTAATTTATTAGCATAGTTCTTGGCAAGTATGCGATTTACTTTTATCTTTGCAACCATCAGAAGCTGAAAGAGATGGAGAAAAAGAAAAAGTACATCGTATATTTGCTTTTTTTAGTCAGCATCATCATGCTGGCGGTGCCTGTCTTTCCCCATCACCACCATGCCGACGGCTTCATCTGTATGAAGAACGATGTAGAGCCTAGCTGCCACATACCTCACCACCATCACCCGGCCGGACATCCCAACTGCTGCCACGACAAGGGCTGCATCGTCAGTCACTTCCTGCAGCGCACCCCGCGTACCGAGCGTCAGGCTCCCGTGCTGAAACCCGTCCTGCTGCCCGCCGCACTCAGCCCGTTCATCAGACAACTGGCCGCCTTCGACGAGCCTTGTCTATCTGACTCATACTCACCCTACATTGAATCGCTGCACGGCGTCTATATCGTCCGTGCCTCGGGATTAAGGGCTCCTCCCAGCCTTCTTGCGTAATTGTCACGGTGTGCCTTCGCGCACATTGCAACCCGGTTGCACATCCGTATCACTACCTTTGCAGCCGGAAAAAGCATAGCATTAGTATTTAGCAAGAACTTAATCCATTTATATCAATGAAGAAACTGATATTTTTGGGAGTCCTCGTCGCATTGTCGCTGGGCTCCTGCAACAGCCGGTCCGCCGACACGCACGACGGACACAACCACGAGACCGAGAACCACGACCATGAGGCCGAACTGCATGAAGAAGCAGACGAGCACGACGGTCATAATCACGAAGCCGAAGAAGGGCACAGTGCCGGTAGTGGCGAAATAGTCCTTCCGCCCGCCAAAGCCAAGGCCGCAGGCGTTGAAGTAAATACCGTCGAACCGGGTACCTTCCATCAGGTCATTAAGACGAGCGGACAGGTACTGGCCGCACAGGGCGATGAAAGCGTAGCCGTTGCCACGGTGGCCGGTGTCGTATCGTTCCGCAACAAAAATGTAGTCGAAGGCATGCAGGTGGGCAAGGGAAGCCCGCTGCTCACCCTCTCGTCGCAGAACATGGCCGAAGGCGACCCCGTACAGAAAGCCCGCATCGCCTACGAAGTCAGCAAGAAAGAGTACGAACGTATGAAAGCACTGGTAGCCAGCAAGATTGTTTCCGAAAAGGAATTTGCCCAAGCCAAACAGGCATACGAGAATGCCCGCATCAGCTACGAAGCCGTAGCCCGCAACCACACCCCGCAGGGACAGACTGTCACCGCCCCCATCGGCGGCTACGTCAAGAGCCTGTTGGTGAAGGAGGGCGATTACGTCAGCGTAGGCCAGCCATTAGTCAGCATCACGCAGAACCGTCGTCTCTTCCTCCGCGCCGATGTGTCCGAGAAATACTACAACGCCCTGCCCTCCGTGGCCTCGGCCAACTTCTCCACTCCTTATAATAATAAGGTATATAGCCTGACAGACCTGAACGGCCGCCTGCTGTCCTACGGAAAGGCTTCGGGCGAGGGTAGCTATTACATCCCCGTTACCTTCGAGTTCGACAACAAAGGCGAAGTCGTTCCCGGCTCCTTTGTCGAAATCTATTTGCTCACCAAGCCGATGGAAGGTGTCATCAGCGTACCCCGTTCGGCCCTCACCGAAGAGCAGGGCAGCTTCTTTGTCTATCTGCAGATTGACGAGGAGTGCTACCGGAAACAGCTCATCACCCTGGGTGTCGACGACGGCGAACGGGTACAGGTACTGACCGGTCTGCACGCCGGCGACCGATTAGTGACGAAAGGTGCCTATCAGGTGAAACTGGCAGGAGCAACGAATGCGATACCGGCGCACAGCCACGAACACTAATTAAACGAAAAATGAAGAATGGAAGCTGCGCTTCCTAATGAAAAATTATCCATACACAGAAATTCTTCGTTCTTCATTCTTAATTCTTCATTTAACAAGTTATGCTCAACAAAATCATACACTTTTCCCTTCAGAACCGCATCCTGGTGCTCGTGGCATCGGTGCTGTTGCTGATTGGCGGTACTTACACCGCCTTGCATACGGAAGTAGATGTGTTCCCCGACCTGACGGCTCCCACCGTAGTGGTGATGACCGAAGCCAACGGCATGGCAGCCGAAGAAGTGGAACAACTCGTCACCTTCCCCATCGAAACCGCTGTCAACGGAGCCACACACGTACGTCGTGTCCGCTCCTCCTCTACTCACAGTTTCTCCGTCGTCTGGGTCGAGTTCGACTGGGATACGGACATCTACCTGGCACGTCAGATTGTCAGCGAGAAACTCTCGCTCGTAGCCGAAGAACTGCCGGCCGGAGTGGGCAAGCCTACACTGGGTCCGCAGTCGTCCATCCTCGGTGAAATGTTGATTGTCGGACTGACAGCCGACTCCACCTCCTTGCTCGACCTCCGCACGCTGGCCGACTGGACCATCCGTCCGCGCCTGCTCTCTACAGGTGGCGTGGCTCAGGTAGCCGTACTGGGCGGCGACATCAAGGAGTACCAGATACAGCTCGACCCCGAGCGGATGCGCCACTACGGCGTCACGCTGGGACAAATACTGGAAGCCACCCGCGGCATGAACCTCAACGCCAACGGCAGTGTCATCTACGAATACGGCAACGAGTACATCGTCCGCGGACTGACTGCCACGACAAATACGGAGTTGCTGGGAAAAACCGTTGTCAAGGGACAAGGAGACGAGGCTACAGGCAACAAGGCCCTTGTCAACTCGTCAACTCGTCAACTCGTCAACTCCCCCCTCCCCGTCCTGCTGGAAGACGTGGCCGACGTACGCATCGGCGCGCAGACACCCAAGTTAGGTCTGGCCTCCGAACGCGGCAAACCCGCCGTACTGCTCACCGTGACAAAACAACCTGCCACCAGCACCTTGGAACTGACAGCCAAGTTGGAAGCCTCGCTGAAGGATCTGCAGAAGAATCTGCCACCCGACGTGAAAGTTTCGACCGACATCTTCCGCCAGAGCCGTTTCATCGAAAGCTCCATCGGCAACGTGCAGAAGTCGCTCATCGAAGGCGGTATCTTCGTAGTCATCGTGCTGTTCCTCTTCTTAGCCAACGTGCGCACTACCATCATCTCGCTCGTCACCCTGCCCCTGTCGCTCATCGTCTCGCTGCTCGTGCTGCACTACATGGGGCTGACCATCAACACCATGAGTCTGGGCGGTATGGCCATCGCCATCGGTTCGCTGGTCGATGATGCCATCGTCGATGTGGAAAACGTCTGGCGCCGTCTGCACGAGAACCGCCTGCTGCCACCCGACCGCCGCCTGCCCCTACTGCAAGTGGTGTTCAACGCTTCGCGCGAGGTGCGTATGCCCATCCTGAACTCTACGCTCATCATCATCGTCAGCTTCGTGCCCCTGTTCTTCCTGAGCGGCATGGAAGGACGCATGCTGGTACCGCTGGGCATCGCTTTCATTACTGCCTTGGCCGCCTCTACGGTTGTGGCACTGACGCTGACGCCTGTTCTCTGTTCGTACTTGTTGCGCAGTAAAGAAGACAAACATCCCGAAGACCTCCAAAGACTCCCTGAAATCGCAGCCTTAGACTCCCGCAAGTCTGAGGGCAAGACTCCCGCGAGTCATGAGGAGAAACTCCCGGGAGTCTCCGGCAGTAACTCCCGAGAGTCATCTGCATCCCCTTCCAGAAGTAGCTGTGAGGCCGATTCGGGCGACTCTGCCATAGCCCGCACGCTGAAGAAGGTTTACGGCTCGCTGCTTGAAAAAGCAATACAACACAAGCATGCCGTACTGGGCTGCACCATTGCCCTCTTTGTCGTCGCTTTAGGGCTGTTCTTCACACTGGGCCGTTCGTTCCTGCCGCCGTTCAACGAAGGTTCGTTCACCATCAACGTCTCTTCGCTGCCGGGCATCTCGCTCGAAGAAAGCGACTCCATCGGACGCCGTGCCGAAGAGCTGCTGCTCACCATCCCCGAGATACAGACCGTAGCGCGCAAGACCGGACGTGCCGAACTGGACGAACACGCCTTAGGTGTGAATACCTCGGAGATTGAAGCTCCCTTCGAACTGAAGGACCGGCCGCGCAGTGAAGTCGTTGCCGAAGTGCGCGAGAAGTTAGGCACCATTGTCGGAGCCAACATCGAGATAGGCCAGCCCATCAGCCACCGCATCGACGCCATGCTTAGCGGTACGAAGGCCAACATCGCCATCAAGCTCTTCGGCGATGACCTGAACCGCATGTTCGCCTTGGGCAACGAGATAAAGGATAAGATACAGGACGTACCGGGCATTGCCGACCTGACAGTAGAACAGCAGATCGAACGTCCGCAGCTCACCATCACGCCCCGCCGCGAGATGCTGGCACGCTATGGCATCACCCTGCCGCAGTTTGCCGAATACGTCAACGCCTGCCTGGCGGGCGAAGCCGTGTCGCAGGTCTATGAACAGGGCAAATCGTTCAATCTGACCGTACGTATGCGCGACGACCTGCGCGACCAGGCACAGAAGATAGGCAACCTGATGATCGACACCTCTGACGGACAGCAGGTACCGCTCAACTACGTGGCCGACATCCGCTCGACCATGGGACCGAACACCATCAGCCGCGAGAACGTGAAGCGTAAGATCGTCATCTCGGCCAACGTAGCCGACCGCGACCTGCGCTCCGTAGTGAACGACATTCAGGACCGCATCGACACCCAGATCAAACTGCCCGAAGGCTACCACGTAGAGTACGGCGGCCAGTTCGAAAGCGAGCAGGCAGCCAGCCGCACGCTGATGCTGACCTCGTTCATCTCCATCGTCGTCATCTTCCTGCTGCTCTACCACGAGTTCCACAGCACGAAGGAGAGTGCCATCATCCTCATCAACCTGCCGCTGGCACTGATCGGCGGCGTGTTTGCCCTGTTGCTGACCACAGGCGAAGTGAGCATCCCCGCCATCATCGGCTTCATCTCGCTGTTCGGCATTGCTACCCGAAACGGTATGTTGCTCATCAGCCACTACAACCACCTGCAACGCGAAGAAGGCTACGGCATCTACGATAGTGTCCTGCGCGGTTCGCTCGACCGTCTGAACCCCATTCTGATGACCGCCCTCAGCAGTGCCCTAGCCCTCATCCCGCTGGCATTGGGAGGCGACCTGCCAGGTAACGAAATACAAAGCCCAATGGCCAAAGTCATCCTGGGCGGTCTGCTGACCTCGACGTTCCTCAACGGTTTCATCATCCCGATAGTCTATCTGATGATGCACCAGAAAAAGGGTCTTAACTTAACTCCCTCGTCCAATGGGAAAGGAGAATGAGAGACCTCACCCACAAGGGGGTGTGAAGAAACTTATAGTATCTGACTCCCCTCCTTCTTGGAAGGAGGGGTGCCCAACGGGCGGGGTGGTAGGTCTTACAACACGCTGTATATTTGCACTTTATGTTTTCACCTACCACCTCCCCCTTCGGGTACTCCTCCTTCCAGAAGGAGGAGAGTTTCAGAAACCTTTGTTTTTGACACACCCTCAGAGAAAACCATAATGAGATTCAAACCAATAACTAAATTAAAACATCACGCCCACTTCCCCCCTCTCCTTGGGAGAGGGGCCGGGGGTGAGGCCTACAGCCTATGAAACATCTATTCTTTATATTTGCGTTAACCCTGCTCCCCCTCGCCTCAACAGCTCAGGAGCAAGTATCATCCGCTACCTCCACTCCCCGTCTTGAAAGAGGAGCAGGAGGTGAAGCCCTGTCTGCCATCCTTACCCAAATAGAGCAGAACAACCGGCAGTTGCAAGCCAATACCCAAAACGTGAACGCCCAGAAATTGGAGAACCGGAGCGGCAACAACCTGGCCGACCCCACCCTGTCGTACGCTCACCTGTGGGACTCGGACGACAAAAACATCACCGTTGGTGAGTTAGTCATCACCCAAAGCTTCGACTTCCCGTCGCTCTACGTCACCCGTGCACGCATGAACCGCTACAAGGCCCAGTCGCTCGACGCGCAAGCCCTTGCCCTGCGCCAGGACATTCTGCTGCAGGCGCAGGAGATCTGCCTCGACATCATCATGCTGACACGCCAGCAATCCCTCCTCGACGAACGCCTGAAGAACGCCGAAGAACTGGCTGCATTCTATAAACAACGCTTGGAAACAGGCGATGTCAGTTCCATAGAAACCAACAAAATCAACTTGGAATTGCTGAACGTACGCACCGAAGCCCGCATGAACCGCACGGCCTTGGACAACAAACTGCGCGAACTGACCGCCCTCAACGGCAACCAGTCTCTCGTGCCCGGTCGTCCGTTGGCCGAAGGGCCTGTTGTGCCCCATGCACTCAACCTGGGTCTGACCGAATATCCCGACATGCCGCTGCCGACCGACTTTGCTTCCTTGTGTGACGAGCTGCTGGCTTCCGACCCCACCCTGCTTGCCTTGCAGAACGACAGCGAAGCCGCACGCCGGCAATTGTCCGTCAGCCGCCAGGGCTGGCTGCCGGGACTGGAAGTAGGTTACCGACGCAATACCGAGAGCCGCCATCCGCTCAACGGCATCGTCGTTGGCTTTTCCTTCCCTATCTTCCAGAACCACGGAAAAGTAAAGATGGCACGCTCGCAACTGCAAAGCATCGACTATCAGAAGGAGAACGCCCGCCTCAACGCTTCTGCCGCCCTGTGGCAACTCTACGAAGAAGCTTCCGGTCTGCAAACCTCCATCCGCGAATACAACGAAACCTTAGGCCGCCAACAAGACCTGCGCTTGCTGCGCCAGGCACTCGAAGGCGGACAAATCAGCATGATAGAATATTTTGTGGAAGTATCGGTTGTCTATCAGAGCCAGACCAATCTGCTGCAATTAGAAAACCAGTACCAGAAGGCAATGGCTAAGATATACAAGAGCAGGCTTTAAATAATGAAGAATGGAAAATGGAGAATGAAGAATGGAAAAAGAAAAAATTCTTCATTCATCATTCTTCATTTCCCAAGATTTCCGGTTCCTCCGGCACATAACTGCTTCGGATACGCCATTCCTGCGGATAGAGGTTATTGGCGCGGTTGCCGATATTCTTCACAAAGCCGAGAGGGAAACCACGATACGTAAGAAGTACAAAACCGCGAGGGGCTGTGTCCGACAAGGTCACAGCCTCTTTGCGTAAATAGGCTATGGCAGTAGGATAGTCCACTTCCTCACAGGCAAAAGCATCACGCCGTAGCAGCCTGCTCATGGCCAGCGCATGGGCGGGAATGCAGTCCTTTCCCTTCGTCCCGGCCAACTCCACACCGGCCTGCATCACCCTGACATGCTGCTTCAAGGCAGCCAGCAAAGGCAGCCACGTCGTACGAAAAGCAGTCAGCATCTGCCCCTCAGGTAGCAAGGTATAATCTTCCGCATCACACAGCCAGCCTTGCACCATGGTCAGTTGTTCTTTTCCGAAAGCCGATGCCGAAGTAGTCCGCCCGGCGTTTCCTTTCTTCCCGCGCTGTCTGCCCGATGACTGCCGATCCGCGTTTGTCCGTTGTTCCATCCGAGCCTCTGGCAGACCATCGTCCTCCGACTCCTCTTCACTACCCGCCTTGCGCAAAGCGGCCAAGAAGAATCCTTCCCCCTTTGTCTTATGTGGCAGGAAGCGATAGACCGGGAAATCTTCTCCCGCCAGCAGATTGCCGGTGATTCCCCAGTCGGCAGGTACGTCGATCGGCAACACTTCGGCTCCTAACTCCCGACACAGCCAGCGTACGTTTTCTTCGTTCTCTTTCGTATTATAGGTACAGGTGCTATATACCAACAACCCGCCCGGCTTCAGGCAAGGCCAGATGTCCGTCAGGATGCGCCGCTGACGCTGCCAGCAGATTTCCACATTCTCCGCACTCCATTCGCTGATGGCAGTCTCGTCCTTGCGGAACATGCCTTCGCCCGAACAGGGCACATCGGTCAGTATGAAGTCGAAGCAGCGCTCCAGCTGAGTGAAGTCTGAAGGATCGCTGTTCGTCACCACCACGTCCGCATGCCCCCACTTGGTCAGATTCTCGGCCAGTATCTGGGCACGGTTGCGCATCACCTCGTTGGCCACCAGCAGACTGCCGTCCGGCAACAGGCTGCGTACGTGGGTTGACTTACCGCCCGGCGCGGCACACAAGTCAAGAGCAGCCAGCGGTCCGCCGGGCAGATAACGCTTCAAAGCCTGCTCCACAAACATCGACGACGCTTCCTGCACATAGTAGCACCCGGCATGAAACAGCGGATCGAAAGTAAACGCCGGACGCTGTTCCAAATAGAATCCACACTCAGCCCAAGGCACCCTGTCCGATGAAGAATGAGAAATGCACAAAGAAGGATCAGCACATTTCCGGGCATTCAGCCGGATGCTGACCGGCTGCTCCGCCTCTACAAGAGCGGCAGCCAGACGGTTGTATTCTTCCTCGCCCAGCAGGGCACGGGTATATTCGGTAAATAAAGGGGGTAATTGCATGACGAATCTCCAATCTTATCTTTTTACAGTGCAGAAATCTCTTCTACACTCAATCCTGTACTTTGGGCAATCAGTTCCACCGAAACACCGGCTTGCTTGAACTTGCGTGCCAGCTCTTTCCTCTCTTCCGCACGGCCTTCTGCAAGTCCTTCTGCACGGCCTTCCGCTCTACCTTCTGCACGGCCTTCTGCCCGTCCCTCTGCACGCCCTTCCAACTTGGCGGTGTCCAACACATCGTTCTGTATCATCACGGCATTGATGTGTTCGTCATACACGTGGCGTTCTTTAGGCGACATGTTGTAATACTTCAGTTTCTCTCGTGCCTCAGCCAATCCCGGTGCGGTGGTATCGGGCCTGATTTCACCGCTTTTCAGGTACGAAATCCATTCCTCCAACGGCGTCTTGGCTACCTGATTGAACTCGTTAACTCTTATCAGATAGTATTCGGGGAACACTTCGCGCGGCATTTTGCGTATGATGGCTCCTTCCTGCTTGGCCGAGATGCTGAGCTCGTCGCCCGTGTGCACACCGACAAAGTTGGTCACTCCGTGATACAGGTAGTCGCTGCCCTTGCCAATGTCAAAATAGAGGATGCTGATGGAATACACCTTCTTCACCTCCGCATACGAATTTCCCAAAGAGATGTGCTCCGTAATGGCTTTCGATACACCATACAATACACGCTCCAGATAATACAATTCACGCGTGTTCTGAATCTCAACGATGATGATGTCGCCATTCTCTTCCTTGGCTTTGATATCCACGCGGTTGAACTTGTCGTCATAGTCTGTCTGGTTGGCTTCGCTTTCGAGTATTTCCAGAATGGTGATTTTCCGTTCCAGCAACACCGTCAGCAAGCCTTCCAGCACCACAAAGTTGGCCTTGTCGCGCAGCATGCGTTTCATGGCCCAGTCGAAGCGGATGTATTTATCTTGTACCATGAGGGAGAGTTTTTTGAGTTTTTAAGTTTATAAGTTCTTGAGTTTTTAAGTTTTTGAGTTTATGAGTTATTGAGTTTTTGAGTTATTGGGGGGGGATCTTACCCGGGTGCAGCAAATATACAAAAAGGTAGTTGCAGAGGCAAAGGAAAACTACGTTTTTCTACAAAAGTTCTCCTTTCCTTGTTCCCCAGTTAGGAAACTGTCGTTTCCCAGTTAGGAAATTTCCGTTTCCCAGTTAGGGAATTTAAGTTCAAGAGTGTGCGAAATTGGGGAATACTTGCATTTTGTCTTTCTGAGCAAAGCGAAGAATCTCAAAACGGATACTCGGGTATTCAGATCCTTCACTTCATTCAGGAGGACATTACAGAATGATGATACTTTTTCATCTTGACACTCTTTGCTGGAGTTAAAGAAATTATTTCGGCGAAAGGCTTCAACAAAAAAACAAGCCATACCGTTATGAAAACGATATGGCTTGACAAACAAAACAAACAATTACTTATCTCGATGGATAAGCAATGCCTGCATCCAGTTTCGCTAAACTGAAACAGGCTCCAGAATATCACCTCACGGTGAGTTTTAGGTTTAAGTTTTTGAGTTTTTGAGTTTATGAGTTTTTAAGTTGGGGGGGCGTTAAGGGAGTAACAGAAGGAGCAGGTTTTGAATTCCTTTTCCCTCCTCTGTGAAACTCTGTGTCCTCCGTGGTGCAAAAACTCACCATCCCAAAAACCGGTTTATCTCTTCAAAAGCCGCGTCTTTCAGCAACACCCGCTTCTGCCCGTCCAGCAGGTAGAGCGAAGGCATGGCTTTCAGGTCGTACAGCGCGCCGGTCTTCACCGCCTCGCGGTCGGTACCTATCGCCCAACCTTCGGGCATATCGGGCAAAGCTCTGCGCCAGGCTTCTTCATTGCCTTCGGTATAGACGGCCAGCACACTTATCTTTCCCGCTTGCACAGCTTCGGCCAGTGCCGAGCTGGCAGCCATCTGTCCCAGTACGGCGTGGCACGACTCGCATTCGGGGTCGTAGAACACCAACAGCAGGCGGTCGCCATTCACCGGCGTAGCGGCCAGCGTACGGCGAGCTCCGTCGGGCAGGTAGTAGGTGAAGTCCGTAGCCGTTTCTCCTACATTGTTACGCCTGATCAGCTTCAGCTTGAAACTGAAAGCCGAGCGTTGCGCATCGTCGGGCGGCAGCACATCAAGCCAAGTCTCCAAATACAGCCCGTACAACCCTTCGTTGTAGAAGGGCGAGTTGGGGTTATACAGGTAGTCGTCCGCAGTCTTCGTCAGCACCCGTCGGGCATGGTCTTTCCCGACAAAACCCGCACACCAGTTCTTCAGGCTCTCGCGTGCCAGTTCCTCCGTCGTCGTTCCGTCCGCCAGCAGGGCGATGAAGTTCACGAAGCCTTGTTCCGTCACGTCGCGGTTGTTCACCAAAGTGGTGTCGGCAAAGTCGAAACACTCCCAATAGTGGGTGAGGAGGTAGGCTTTGCGGGCTTCCGGTTCCGTCAGGGTGGCGGGGATTTCGGGGAAGGGGAACTGCGTTTGCCGCACATTATCATCTTCAATCGCTCGCTGTGAAAACCCATTTGCAGACGAGGAAGTTCCATGTCCGCTTCCACAAGAAGAGAAACAAGTCAGCAATAAAAACAATAAAATGAGTTTATAACGCATGAATACCACAACCTTACAATAACTTATTTGCAGAGTATACCATCCTTATTTTAAGGACGATATACTCTAACTTTCAATAAACGAATCAAGAGGAGTTCTATAAATTAAAATATTGTAGTACAGTTGTTTATATGGTTCCAAGAG
>OMCT01000190.1_pt1 | contig 51724 bp, 42 predicted proteins | sample 1674301 | NCBI WGS metagenome assembly OMCT01 (sample SAMEA103958158, study PRJEB25191) | human gut metagenome
ACGAAAAATACTAATTTTGCGCCATGAAAGAACTATATGCAGCAACAACAACAGAGTCTGTACTGCTCATCATCGGAGCGTCCATACTCATATCAGGCATCATCATCGGTTGTGCCATGATACGAGATTATCGCAACTATCTGAACGAGCACATAAAGGCACGGTTCACCCTCGCTGACTTCTTCCGACGGGAAAGATTTTACCTGTTCCTGTTCCTCGTTCTGACAATTATCTTCCTGCAGAACCTTTGGTACCTTATAGAAAGGTAAAAAAGTAGGAAGGTAAAAAAGTAGGAAGGTAAAAAAGTAAAAAGGTAATGAAACAAAGAAAAAATAAATATAAATATAAACCAAGTAAAAGACAATATCTATGTTGGCAATACTCTTTAGTTTATGCTTCTCATTCCTTTGGGCTAACCGAAAGGAAGAGAAAGAAAGCAAGTGATGAAAAACACAGACACACCGACCTGAGAGTGTTTTATACCTCTCCCGCCCGGTGTGTCTTATCGTTTGATCCAATATGTTTGTTCCTTCGTTTACAGTTTGTTGCCCGCTTTGGGGAACACCACTGTAGGCTCATAGGTCTTAGCCTCCTCAAAGTCCATCAGCGCATAGGCGATGATGATAACAGTATCACCCACCTGCACCTTACGGGCTGCGGCACCATTGAGACAGATGCAACCGCTTCCGCGCTCACCTTTTATAATATAGGTCTCGAGACGCTCACCATTGTTGTTGTCCACTATCTGAACCTTCTCGCCCGCTATCAGCCCCGCGGCATCCATCAGGTCTTCATCTATCGTGATGCTGCCCATATAGTTGAGGTTGGCCTCTGTCACCGTCACACAATGGAGCTTAGCCTTCAATACTTCTATCTGCATAATATCGGTTTGTTTAACAATCGTTTATCCTTTATATCTGATATGGTCGATGAGACGGATAGGAGTCTTACCGCAATATACTGTGATACAACCCACTACGTAGTCGCTCGCTTCCCATGAATCCACATCCTTCAGGCTGTCGCCGTCTACAATCTCAAAATACTCTACTTCCAGTCCTTCTATGGCGTTGATGTCAGCCACAACCTTGTCGTGAGTCTCCTTCACCGTATGGCTCTTGGCATATTCCACACTCTCCTTCAGAGCCTTATAGATAGCTGGAGCTATAGCACGCTCATCAGCTGTAAGCAAAGTGTTGCGGCTACTCTTTGCCAATCCGTCCTCATCACGGACAATAGGACACTCCACAATCTGTACATCAGCCCCGATGTACTTCACGAGTTGCTTGATGACAGCTATCTGCTGCCAGTCCTTCTCACCGAAATAAGCACGGGTAGGACGTACAATATAGAACAGGCGGCTTACCACCTGGCACACACCATTGAAATGGCCAGGACGACGCGCACCTTCCATGACTGTAGATACAGGTGGAAACTCGAAATGACGCTCATCGGGTGTAGGATACATCTCCTCGACTGATGGTGCGAACACATAATCAGCACCACAAGCCTCCAAAAGCTTGCAGTCGGCTTCGAGTGTACGAGGATAACGATCCAGGTCACCCTGATCGTTAAACTGAGTAGGGTTCAGGAAAACCGAGACTACTGTCACGCCATTCTCATTCACACTACGCTTGACGAGAGAGGCGTGACCCTCATGAAGCGCTCCCATAGTTGGTACAAGACCGATTTCCTTACCCTCCTTGCGAACTGCGAAGAGTTCATTCTGGAGGTCAACAATCTTATCGAATACTTTCATTGCTAAATTTGTTTTCGGGGTGCAAAATAACAACTTTTTTCTTAAATAAGAAAGAAATATTATAAAAATATGCCAATAAAGCGGTTCTTTTTCTTGTTTTCGACAAAAAGTTGGCTTAATTTGAAGTTTTTTTTGTATCTTTGCACCTAATTCGTAAGAATAAAATTATAACTATGGCAAAGAAAGTATTATTCATCAATCAGGAGATTGACCCCTACGTGGCAGAAAGCCACATGTCAGTAATGGGACGTGAGTTACCTCAGAAGATGCAGGAAGCAGGCTTCGAGATTCGCACATTCATGCCCAAATGGGGCACTATCAACGAGCGCCGCGGCCAGTTGCACGAAGTCATTCGCCTGTCTGGAATGAATCTTATCATCGACGATACAGACCATCCTTTGATCATCAAGGTGGCCTCTATCCCTGTCACACGCCAGCAGATATACTTCATCGATAACGACGACTATTTCAACAATCGCCAGATGGGTACCGACGAAACTGGTCAGGAGTATACAGATAATGGCGAACGCGCCATCTTCTTTGCAAGAGGCGTGCTCGAGACTGTGAAGAAGCTACGCTGGCAGCCCGACGTCATCATCTGTCAGGGATGGATGAGCGCTGTGGCTCCACTGTACATCAAGACGGCTTTTGCTGAAGAGCCTTCCTTCGCCAACACAAAGGTCATCTCGGCTCTTTACACCAATGAGCTGAAGGGACAGTTGGGCGACAACTTCTCTAACAGTGTTGACTTCCGCGAGGCCAAGTCGGAACTGCTCGAAGGATACAAGACTCCATTCGACTTCACCGAGTTGGGCAAACTGGCTATCGACTACAGCGACGGTGTCATTGAGGGAGAAGCCAACGTTTCGGAAGTACTGCTTCAGTATGCTGCCGAGAAGGAGAAGCCTGTGATGACATTCCCTGGTGATGACTATACTGAAGCCTACAAGAACTTCATCAACGAGGTTTGTCCCGACGAATAACAAAATCAAAGATATTATTTCAAGGATAATGAAACTATTTAAGATAACCACACTGGCCATCGCTGCCCTCTTTATGGCATCATGCGATGACACAACAGACTCTATAGGCCAGTCTGTCACCAACAGAGTAGACGGGCTCAACATATCCGACGCACGCTACAATGTGATAACAGAATCGGCCGCTACAGGTTCGGTGCTCAGCAACAACAGCAATGGCATCATAGGAATGGTAAAGGACCCTGAGACTGGCAACTATGTCACAGGCAACTACATGGCACAGTTCTCTACCCTCGCCTCTTTCGAACTCGACACACTTGACTATATTCGCTACGCCCATGGTGGAGAATACGAAAACGGAGTGTACAAGGGAGGAAAGGTGACTGCCGATTCATGCTATCTGCTCGTAAACTACGAGAGTTCGTACGGCGATACCCTTGCACCGATGAAGGTGACGGCTTACGAGATGAGCAAGCCTATGGAGGAAGGTCAGAATTACTACTCTGACTTCGACCCTATAGCCAAGGGATATGTCAACACAGCTAACAGCTACAAAGCTTCTGCCACCTATACGCTGAAGAACAAATACTTCAAGATTTACCTCAACAAGCCCTATATTGCCAAGGACGGCACCCGGTACGACAACTATGGTGCTTATCTGATGACCATGCGTAAGGATCATCCTGAATACTTCAAGAACAACTATCAGTTTGTTCACAACGTATGTCCGGGCTTCTATATCAAGCATGAGGCGGGTATCGGAAACGTAGCCAAGGTAAACATCATGCAGCTGGTATTCTGTTGGGAACGCTGGAAGAACATCAAGTCGTATGACGGTCTGCGCGACAGTACTGAGAAGAGAAACTATTCTTACCCCTTCTTCAGCACACAGGAAGTACTGCAGACCAACTACATAGAGAGCGATCAGAACAGCATCAACAATATGCTGACCCAAACCGACTGCACCTATCTTAAGTCACCAGCTGGCATCTACACCACAGCCACACTTCCTGTTGAAGATATTATGCGAGGACATGAGAACGACACTTTGGCTTTGGCTTCGGTTACATTCCCAAGAATGAACAACCAGGAAAGCGACGACGAATACACATTCGCCACACCTGCCAACATTCTGATGATACCGGTTGATAGTCTGACAAGCTTCTTCGAGCATGGCAACATTACTAACTACCGTACCTCTTACACGGCAGCCTTCAACTCGAGCAGCACCTCTACACCAAAGAACGCCTACACCTTCAGCAATATCGGCAATCTGATTACCGAGATGTACAAGGTGCCTGTGGCTAAGCGAACAGCCAACTGGAACAAAGTGGCGCTTCTGCCCGTAAGCATCAGCTACGTGACACGCGACAACTACCAGTATGTAAGTAAGATAACCCACGACATGGGACTCACCACTACCCGACTGTTCAGGGGTGACAACTCCACCGACAGTGAGGGCAAACCCGCAAGTCCCATACAGATAAAGGTTATCTACAGCAAGTTCAAAGAATAGACATTATATAATAAGGTATATAAATATAGAAGTAAATATATTGTAAGCATGGCAGACAATTTCCTGGAACGTCATCGCGAACAGTACGAAGCACGAAAGGCAGCATGGCTCAGAAAGAAGAAACATCTTCCCAAACTGAAAGCCAAGGCTGCCTTTCAGCGTCCTGACGACGAAGCACTGTAAAGTATGACAGGCAACAAACACCCCAAAATATTGACAGAAGTCAAATACCATGGCACTGAATGGCAAAAAGTGCCACCATCTTGACATGTATCAAAAAATCGCACATTTTCATATCTTTGTCATGTCTTTGTGACGGATATTCAATAAAATGGCATTACCTTTGCACTTGAAAAGGTAAGATTGTTTTAAAGGATAATGTTAAACCGAGGCTCAAAGGGAGCCTCCTAAAAAGAAAGGAAAAGACTATGATTACAGTAATGATTTTATTGGTTGTAGGTGCTATGGTAGCACAGGCAATCCATGTAAACAACAAAATGGAAATGGGCAAGTAAAATCTCACACACAATTGAGCCCGCAGTATTAACGCAAAAAAAAGAAAGGATAACAATTATGAAAACAAAGATTATGAATTTGGTAAAGTGTATCGTTGCAAACTATATGTCAGCCATGAACAACTATGGCGAGGCATTGCTCAGAGGCAAAGGTTTGAACTGCGCATAAAGAGAGAAAATACAGAGTAAATAACAAATAAAGAGAGAGGCGTGCAAGTAGCAAAATACTTGTGCGCCTCTTTTTTTCGGCAAATAATCTTCCAAACATTTGCTTCTTTCCTGTAGAATGATTAACTTTGCAGACATTATGAGAATAGACATCATTACAGTTTTACCCGAAATGCTGGAGGGATTTTTCGGAGAATCCATCCTGGCCCGTGCACAGAAGAAAGGACTGGCAGAGATTCATCTGCACAACCTGAGAGACTATACACTCGACAAATGGAAACGTGTAGACGACTATCCATACGGTGGAAGCGCCGGCATGGTGATGCAGTGTGAACCTATCGACCGTTGCATCTCTGCCCTGAAGGCTGAACGCGACTACGATGATGTCATCTACGTGTCGCCTGATGGAGAGACCTTCAACCAGAAGATAGCCAACGAGATGTCGATGCAAGGCAATCTCATCATTCTGTGTGGACATTACAAAGGTATCGACCAGCGTGTGCGCGACCACCTCATCACCAGAGAGATTTCCGTAGGCGACTATGTGCTGACAGGAGGCGAACTGGCAGCTGCCATCATATCTGATGCCGTGATACGACTAATACCAGGTGTGATCAGCGACGAGCAGAGTGCATTGTCTGACTGTTTCCAGGACGACATCCTCGCTGCCCCTATCTATACCCGACCTGCCGACTACAAGGGATGGAAAGTACCCGAGATCCTCTTGAGCGGAAACGAAGCAAAGGTAAGACAATGGGAATTCGACCAGGCTATGGAGCGTACCAGACGACTGCGCCCCGACCTGTTGGGAGAAGAATAGAGAAAATCAACATAAATTATTAACTATTAAACCACTTTTATTATGGCTAATTATGCAGAAAAACCCCAGATGGGATTTATTGAGGCATGCTCGACAGCATGCAAAAAGATCGTAACATTCAAAGGCAGAGCACGCCGCTCCGAGTTTTGGTGGGCCATATTAGGTATATTCATCATCAACCTCATCATGACTCCTGTCGGCTATATGGGAACAGCGGGTGTCATCATCTCCAACCTCGTCAGCCTTGCCATTACCATTTTATCCTTGTCACTGACTTTCCGCCGTCTGCATGACACAGGCCGTAGCGGATGGTTTGTTGGCATACCCTTCATTATCAGCATGATTGGTCTTGTTGCCATTATCTATGGCATTCTCAGCATGGACATCAATATCTTTGAACTGATAGAAACTCCTGACATGCTGAGCCAGGAAATCATTGAAAACATGAGCAACAGCACCTCTATGAACATTATGGCCGGTTCTCTTTTGTTTATCATCAGCGGACTGCTAAGTATCGTAGTATTCGTCTTCTGCTGCTTGGATTCAAAACCAGGAACCAACAAGTACGGCGAAAGCCCCAAGTATGTAGAAGAGGTATAAACAACAGAACTTTCGCAAGTACTATAAATAAAACAAGCATATCAAAGATGCTCCTTACAGAAGGCTTCGCCCAGAGCGAAGCCTTCTTCGTACAGGCGCTCCAGCTTGTCGGTATCCTTTTCGATACGTCCCACTTCCAATGGCCGCAAGGGACGTATGCAGGTTATCTTGCCCGCAGCCTCCAGGTCGTCTATCAGCTGTATCTGCTCATTATATGTCTTATGACGATGACTCAACGCCACACGCAGACGCGGATAGTTCTTATATAAATAAGGTATCTTTCTGTCCTTCCCGTCATCACGCCATCCTTTGTTGCGCGTCAGCACCACCACATTGTGCTCATATCCCTTCTCTATGGCACGCAGTACCGGAATACTGTCGGCTATACCACCATCCAGCATCGGGATACCATCCACCCTTACTATCTTGCTCACAAAAGGCAGGCTGCTGGAGGCACGTACAATGTCGAGCGCACGCTGTCGGTCATGATTCTCTGACATATACATGGCCTTTCCTGTCAGACAGTTGGTAGTAACCATCTCAAAACGGTCGGCATACTTGAAGTAGGTATCAAAATCAAAGGGCAACAGTTGATTGGGAAACTTGTCGTAAAGCAGTTTCCTGTCGAAAATACAGCCCTGAGTCACCAGATGGTGCAGGCCTATATACTGATAGCGGGCCAAATAATCAATATTGGAAATACGTGCACGACGTGGCTGACGGCTCATATACGACATACCGTTACAAGCCCCAGCCGACACTGCCACCGTGAAGGGGAAATACAAATCATACTTCATAAAGGCATCCAGCACACCACTGGTAAACACACCACGCATACCGCCGCCTTCCAACACCAAACCTGCACTAAGTCTTAAGTTCATAACCTACTATCCGTTTCTATTTTTTATCCGTTTTGCAACAAAATGTAGTCCGAATCTATTAATATTTTATAAATTCACACTAAATATACGCTTTTTATTGCAAAGATAAGCATTTTTAGGGAAATAATTACTAACTTTGCAGCAAATTAAAGTAAAATTCTAAAAGATGTTTAGCAAGGATACTTATATCAAGCGCCGCAAAGAGTTGAAAGAACTGGTAGGAAGCGGCGTCATCATTATTTTTGGCAACAACGAATCGCCTTGCAATTTCCCTAATAACGGGTATGCACCTTTTCGACAAGACTCTTCGTTCCTGTATTACTTCGGACAAAACCGAGACGGATTGGTTGGTGTGATAGATGTAGACAATGACATCGAGACACTCATTGGCGACGACATAGACATTGAAGACATCGTTTGGTACGGAAGCGTAGACAGTGTGCACGATATGGCTGAACAAGTGGGAATCCAGAACACGGCTCCAATGAAGTCGCTGAAGACCATCTGCAACAACGCCATGTCGAAGAAGCGCAAGATACACTTCCTCCCTCCTTACAGATGGGACATCAAGTTGCAGATATTCGATCTGCTCGGCATTCATCCTAACCAGCAGAAAGAGGAAGCATCGCTTACTCTCATTCAGGCTGTAGTGAAGATGAGATCTACCAAGTCGGCAGAAGAGATTGAGGAACTGGAGCGTGCTGCTGTCATCGGTTACAAGATGCACACCACAGCCATGCGACTTACCCGTCCGGGGCTGACAGAGAAATATGTAGCAGGACAGGTCGACGGCATTGCCAACTCGTATGGTGCCATGGTCAGTTTCCCAACCATCTTTACCCAGCACGGTGAAATCATGCATGGCAATCCATCCATGAACATACTGCAGGAGGGCCGCTTGGCTCTTTGCGATGCAGGTGCAGAAACCATCAACAACTATTGTTCTGACAATACACGCACCATGCCTGTAAGCGGTAAGTTCACACAGCGCCAGCTGGAGATTTACTCTATCGTGGAAGCCTGTCATGACTATACACTCGAGGTTGCCAAGCCTGGCGTAAAATATGCAGACGTACACTTTGCTGTATGCCGACTGATGTTTGATAAACTGAAGGAACTGGGCCTTGCCAAGGGCGATACCGAAGAGGCAGTAAGAGCCGGAGCTCATGCCATGTTCCTGCCCCACGGCTTAGGTCACATGATGGGTATGGATGTACACGACATGGAGAACCTTGACCAAATAAACGTAGGCTTCGACGAGGAGGTTCGTCCTAACCTGGAACAGTTTGGTACCAACTGTCTGCGCATGGGACGACGCCTGCAGGAAGGCTTTGTCGTAACAGACGAACCGGGCATATACTTTATTCCAGCACTCATCGACGACTGGAAGGCAAAGGGGCACTGCGCAGAGTTCCTCAACTTCGACAAGTTGGAAACATACAAGGACTTCGGAGGAATCCGCATCGAGGACGATGTGCTCATCACCAAGGATGGCTGCCGATTTATCGGTAAAGACCGAATCCCCTACCACCCTAAGGATGTGGAGGAGTTCATGGGCAAAGAGTAAGAAGTTCTCAGATGCCCCAACCTAAAGAGAAAGAATACAACATTATTAATAATTTAAAAAGAGAAAAGTTAATGAAGAAGACATTGATTGTCGCTGCCATGATGGCTTTGGTTGCCACAGGTGCAAGCGCAAAGACAGCGAAGGACTCAGCTGCCATCGCTAAGAACAAGCCTGTATTTACAGTGGTAAAGCAGAACCCTATTACAAGCATCAAGGATCAGAACCGTAGCGGTACGTGCTGGGCATACTCTACCCTCAGTTTCTTTGAGAGCGAGATTCTGAAAAAGACTGGCAAGACATACGACCTCAGCGAGATGTACGTAGCCAACAAGACTTATATGGATCGTGCCACTATGGCAGTCCGTATGCACGGAGACGTTAGTTTCTCACAGGGTGGCAGCGCCTACGATGTACTCTATGCTTTGCAGCACTATGGCATCGTTCCTGAGAACGCCATGCCTGCACCAGGCACATTGACCGGTGACTCACTTGCCAACTTCGGCGAGTTCTTCGACGTCATGACTCCTTACGTAGAGGCTGTAGCCAAGAGCAAGGCCAAGAAGATTTCTACTGCATGGAAGAGCGGCTTGCAGGGCATCATCGACTCTTATATCGGCGAAACTCCTGAGAAGTTCACATACGAGGGCAAGCAGTACACTCCTGAGACTTTCTGCAAGAGCCTCGGCATCAATCTTGACGATTATGTTACCATCACCAGCTATACTCACCACCCAATGTGGAGCAAGTTTGCTGTTGAGGTACAGGACAACTGGCGCTGGCCTTTGAGCTACAACGTGCCTATGGAAGACCTCTGCAAGATCATCGACAACGCCGTTAATAATGGTTACACTGTAGCATGGGGTGGCGACGTGACCGAAGATGGTTTCACACGCAAGGGCTTAGGTATCGCCTACGATGTTAAGAAGGTACGCTCTATGGCTGGCACCGATGCCGACCGCTGGTTCAAGCTCTCAAAGAGCGAGAAGAACGTAAAGCTCGACTCACTCGGCGTGAATGCTCCTGAAATCGTTCCTACACAGAAGATGCGTCAGGATGCTTTCGACAACTGGGAGACTACCGACGACCACGGCATGCACATCTATGGTATCGCCAAGGATCAGAACGGCAAAGAGTACTATATGGTAAAGAACTCTTGGGGCGAGTATGGCGACTACAAGGGAACCTGGTACATGACCAAGGCTTTCGTAGCTTACAAGACCATGGATTTCATGGTTAACAAGAATGCCATTCCTAAGGATATCCGCAAAAAGCTCGGCATCTAAAAACAATCAACAAACATACCGTAAGGGGCTGCAAAAATACTTTGCAGCCCCTTATTTTATTATTTTCATCTAAAACATTTCTTATTGTCATAATATTTTCGTAACTTTACAGCCAGAAAATAAAAAACAATAAAATGCATTTTAAATGGAATTATGAAGCACCGACACCAGAACAGCAAAAAACGGCTAAAGAATTAGGCGATAAGCTCAATGTCAGCCCTATCCTTGGTCAGCTTCTTATCCAGCGAGGCATCACCACAGAATCGGCTGCAAAGAGATTCTTCAGACCACAGCTGGCCGACCTCATCAATCCCTTCCTGATGAAGGATATGGATGTGGCTGTCGACCGACTGAATGATGCCATGGGACGGAAGGAACGCATCTTGGTCTATGGAGACTACGATGTAGACGGATGCACGGCTGTTGCCTTGGTATACAAGTTTCTGCAGCAGTTCTATTCCAATATAGAATACTACATACCCGATCGGTACGACGAGGGGTATGGAGTAAGCAAGAAGGGAATAGACTATGCCCACGAAACAGGTGTCAAACTGATTATTATCCTCGACTGCGGCATCAAGGCAGTCAAGGAAATAGAGTATGCCAAGACTCTTGGCATCGATTTCATTATCTGTGATCACCACGTGCCCGACGAGGTGATGCCACCGGCCGTGGCCATACTCAACCCCAAGCAACCAGACGACCCTTTCCCTTTCAAGCATCTTTGTGGATGTGGCGTAGGCTTCAAATTCATGCAGGCTTTTGCCAAGGACAACGGAATACCTTTCTCACGACTCATTCCCCTGCTCGATTTCTGTGCCGTCAGCATTGCTGCCGACATCGTACCGGTAGTAGACGAGAACCGCATCCTGGCTTTCCATGGTCTGAAGCTACTCAACTCCAATCCCAGCATAGGCCTGAAATCTATCATCGATATCTGCGGACTCAACGGACGTGAAATATCCATGAGTGATATCGTCTTCAAGATAGGACCACGCATCAATGCCTCCGGACGAATGGAAAACGGCAAACTGAGCGTTGACCTCTTGGTGGAGCGCGATTTTGCCACAGCCCTGCGCATGGCAAAACATATCAATGAATACAACGAACAGCGCAAGGACATCGACAAGCAGATGACCGAAGAAGCCAACGGCATTGTGTCGAGACTGGAAAGCCAGAAGCACAACTCCAGCATCGTCCTCTACGACGAAGGATGGAAGAAAGGCGTGATAGGCATCGTGGCATCACGACTGACCGAAATCTATTTCCGCCCCACCGTGGTACTCACAAAAGAAGGCGACATGGCTACCGGCTCTGCCCGCAGTGTGACAGGATTTGACGTTTACTCTGCCATCAAGAGCTGCCGCGACCTGTTGGTCAACTTTGGCGGACATACCTATGCTGCCGGACTCACCCTGAAATGGGAACATGTCAAGGAGTTCAGAAACCGTTTCCAGAAATATGTGGAAGAACACATCTCGCCCGAACAAACCGAGGCTATCCTGAACATAGACGCTGTCGTCGACTTTAAGGATATCACCAAGCACCTCCACAACGACCTGAAACGCTTCTCACCCTTTGGTCCCTGCAACCAGAAGCCAGTATTCTGCACCCACCGAGTGTACGACTATGGCACAAGCAAGGTGGTGGGACGCGAGCAGGAACACATCAAGTTGGAACTGGTAGACTCCAAGTCGAGCAATGTGGTCAATGGAATTGCCTTTGGACAGAGTGCGTCTGCCCGATACATCAAGAGCAAGCGCAGTTTCGACATAGCATATACCATCGAGGAGAATGTCTTCAAGAAAAATCAGGTACAACTGCAGATAGAAGACATACGACCCAATGAAAACTGAATAGACACAAGATCTCATACCCTATCAACCCATGGATAAATTTCAGGAGATATTACATACTTACTGGGGATATTCCGACTTCCGTAGCATACAGCGCGATATCATCGAAAGCATTGCCGCCGGAAAGGATACTTTGGGTTTGATGCCTACAGGTGGAGGAAAGTCTATCACGTTTCAGGTTCCTGCACTTGCACAGGAGGGTGTGTGCATCGTCATCACACCTCTGATAGCCTTGATGAAAGACCAGGTACAGCACCTCAAGGAGCGCGGCATACAGGCTGCCGCCATCCATGCCGACAAATCGAGAAGCGAGGTGATACAGATTCTCGAAAACTGTATCTTTGGTGGTATCAAGATTCTGTATGTATCACCCGAACGACTCGCCTCCGAGATTTTCCAAACCAAACTGCGCCATATACCGGTGAGTTTCATCACTGTAGATGAAGCCCACTGTATCAGCCAGTGGGGCTACGATTTCCGTCCTTCCTACCTGAATATTGCCAGCATCAGGGATATGAAACCCAACACCCCTATCCTTGCCCTTACCGCTACGGCTACACCAGACGTTGTCAACGACATACAGGAAAAACTGCATTTCGAGAAGAAGAATGTGTTCAAAATGAGTTTTGAGCGCAAGAACCTGGCATATATCGTACGCACCGTAGGCGACAAGATCAACGAGATGGTGCACATCCTGAGATGCACAGAAGGCTCTGCCATCGTCTATGCCAGAAGCCGGAAACGTACCAAGGAGATTGCCACCCTGCTCAACCAGAATGGCATCAAGAGCACCTTCTATCATGCAGGACTCCTGCCATCTGTAAAAGATGAGCGCCAAAAAGCTTGGCAACAGGACGAGGTGAGAGTCATCGTAGCTACCAATGCCTTCGGTATGGGTATCGACAAACCTGATGTAAGGATGGTTATCCATATCGACTGTCCCGACTCATTGGAAGCATATTTCCAGGAGGCTGGACGCGCTGGCCGAGACGGCAATAAGGCTTATGCCGTATTGCTCTACGACCCCAGCGATGAGCGAAAGCTCAGGAAACGCATCGACGACACATTCCCGCCAAAAGACCTGATCAGGGATGTTTACGAGCATCTGGCATACTTCTTCCAAATAGGCGTTGGCAGCGGAAAAGGAAGAACATTCGAGTTCAATATAGAAAAGTTCAGCTATATCTACAAGTTTTTTCCTGTCAGGGTGGACTCTGCACTCAGAATTCTGGAACGTAGTGGCTACATACACTACGAGGACAATCCCGACGGAAAGGCACGTCTCATGTTCTGCCTGAACAGAAACGATCTGTATTTGCTCGACAACCTCTCTCCCAAAGAGGAGGCCATTGTGACGGCTCTGCTGCGTACCTACGGCGGGCTGTTCACCGACTTCGTATATATCGATGAGAGCCTGATAGCCCATCAGGCTGATACCAGCACAGAACAGGTATATGTCGTTCTCAAGAACTTCGCAGCACGCCATATCGTCAAATTCGTGCCAAGGCGCAAGACTCCTTATATCACATACACAAGAGACAGAATAGATGGCGAGAAGGTTCTCATACCACAAGAAGTATGGGAACAGAGACGCGAGCAATACGTACGGCGAATAGAAGGAATCCTGCACTATGCACAGGAAGATTACATCTGCCGTTCCAGACAGTTGCTGGCATATTTTGGCGAGGCAAGCCACGAGGACTGCCACCAGTGTGATGTCTGCCTGGAACAATACACCAGCAACAAAACAAGAAAACAGGAATTCGAGAAAGCCAAGCAGGCCATACGCCAGCTGCTTGGCGACCACAAACCGCACTTCATCACCGAACTGCGCAACATCCTGCTTCCTTCCGAGTACGTGGATGAAGCATTGGAATACTTAGTGGGTGAAAATCAAATCCATATCGACGGATCGTATATCTCTTCTGACATAGATCTTGGTTTGGATATACATCGAGATTGAGTATTTTTGGTTTGGAAATGGAATGCGAAATAAAAGTTTTAGTTTGGATATATATCAGAAAAACTGTATTTTTGGTTTGGAAATGCTTTATTTTTACTTGTTTTCGTTTGGACTTTTGAAAATAAGTTGTATCTTTGCAGCATGTTTTAAAAGATAAACGTATGTTTGAAAGAATCGCCATCAAATATCTTCGTCAATGGGCGAAAAAAGAAGATCGTAAACCGCTGGTCTTGCGAGGTGCCCGACAGGTGGGTAAGACTACATTGGTAAAGTTGTTTGCCAAGGAGTTTGATACCTATATTTACATGAACTTGGAGGAAAAGGAATATGCAGAACTATTTGCTGCAGACTATTCTTTCGAAGATTTATTGGCTGGAATATATCTCAAGGCCAACAAACCATTAGATTTCGGAAAACGTACCTTGATCTTTATTGATGAGATACAAAATGAGCCAAAAGCCGTGCAAACCTTGCGCTACTTCTATGAGAAGCATCCTGAAATTTATGTGATAGCTGCTGGTTCTTTGTTGGAAAGTCTGATGGGACGACATATCTCTTTCCCTGTCGGCCGTGTAGAATATATGACTTTGCATCCATGTACTTTCGTGGAATTTCTTCGTGCCATGGGACAGAAACTGATGGCTGACAGTATTGAAAACATGTCCTTGCCAGCTTCTTTGCATCTTTCTGCCATGGAGTGGTTCAAGAAGTATATGATTGTGGGAGGTTTGCCAGAGGCGGTAGCCAATTATGCAAAGTATATGGATATTGTCAGACTGAATGAGGTGTTTAATGCCCTGCTTTCTGGGTATAGGGATGATGTGGAAAAATACGCCAGTAAACCCAAGGAGCAAGATGCTATCCGATACATTTTGAACTATGGCTGGACATTTGCAGCACATCGCATCCAGTTTTCCAAATTTACAAGTTCTTCTTTCAAGGCGACAGAAGCAGGCAATGCTTTCCGGATATTAGAGAAAACACTTTTGTTGGAGTTGGTATATCCTCAAACTTCAGCATCATTCCCTATTTTACCCGACTTGAAGAAAAGTCCTAAATTATTATGGATTGATACGGGGTTAGTGAATTATGTTGCAGGTATGCAAGAAGATTTGCTATTTAGTAAAGATTCCGATGAACTTTGGAATGGTGATATTGCTGAGCATATCGTAGGGCAGGAATTGTTGGGTTCTACATTTATGTTTGGTGAGAAAAGAATGTTTTGGGTGCGTGAAGCCAGGAACTCTCAGGCAGAAATCGACTTTTTGATTAGATACAAATCGCATCTGATTCCGATAGAAGTGAAGACAGGCAGCAATGCCAAACTCCGTTCCTTGCATCTTTTTATGGAAGAGTCGAAAGAGAAGGTGGCATTGCGCCTCTGGAATGGTCCGATGACATCGGATACCGTAACGACTCAGAAAGGTAAGTCTTTCACTTTGTATAATATTCCGTTATATTATGCCGGATATCTACAGGTGTTCTTGGATAGAATAAGCGATACTCATCCTTGTAATAAATAAGATTCTGTAGATGGTTGGCTAAATTAATATGGTTCATGCACGTTAATTTGTTTTTTGATGAAAATGTATCAAAGTATCATTTTTGATATTCAATATCGTTATAACTAACTGATATATTATCAGTTATCAACAATGAGACTTCTCTTGAAATATGATATAAAGTATCATAGAAGTATCACAAAAATCTCATTTTAAGCGAAAAATATCATTTTCGATGCAGCATTATGCCTTATTCCACGTTATTAAGACAATCAATCATTAACTCAACTTCGCAAATGGGAAGTTAAAGAAGTTAAAGAAGTTCGTGCCCACCGCATGATCCCTTACGGACCGACGGATGGGCATCCGCTGAACAAGCCTTGGGCATCGACAGAACAAGCCTTGGGCATACACTGCCAATGCGGCGGGCAACGCATGCCCAATTATTAGATTTATTTTGGGCACTATCATTTCTATTTCCAACAAGCATTCAAAGAAAACATCATGAAGAATGCCTGCATCAACTTTCGCAAATGGGGAAGTTAAAGAATTTAAAGAAGTTAGAGAAGTTAAAGCCATATGCTTTACAGATAGATATTCAACCCAAAAGACTGTTGGCTATAACTTCTAATGACCGAAGGGAGTGATAACTTCGTTAACTTCTATAACTTCTGAACTTGCTAAAGTTCAGTATCTGAAAGATAAAGCAGAAGACTGCGAAAAGGCTGAAAAAGCCAAAAATCGGCCTAAAATGAGACTTCTATGATACTTTTATGATACTTTTTGCATCAAAACACAAAAAGTATCATTTATCATATACGCCTATTAATCAATGTATTACAAACATTTTAAAGTCAAGAATGATACTTTGAGACTTTTCTTTCAAAAAAAAACTACATAAAGTTCTGCCAAGCCTCTATCTATCATAATTGATTTCCACGAACAGACATTATTCGACATTCTACAGAAGTGGTAACTACGATCTCATTATTTTATAACTGCTCACAATTTGTGACAGGTTTATTGTTATCTATATTTATTGTTGTCCGCTAAATGGACATTAGTCCTTGATTTTGCTGTTATTTGTCATGTATAAGCCCTATAATCAAGTAAATACAACAGCTGTCCGGTAAAACTTTTGCTGTTGGTAGCGTTATGTTGATTGAAAAGTCCCCCAATTTGCCTGATTACGACTCAATAGACAGTTTTTTCTCCTGTAGACGTGTGGATATACATGAATATAGTCGGCTGTCCGGCAAATCAACAAATCAAATTTTAGGTCTTAATGTTTAGCGGACAGTAATAATCTATATTATTTGCAATATTTATGTCTTCATTTTGAGATATCAGCATTGGCACAAAAAAAACAAAAGGGAACGACCCCTCACGGACCATTCCCTTTCCAACATTATGTACGAGAAAAAAATTAGTTGTTCTCAGGACGAAGTTTACGTACAGTAACACCAGCCTGCCACATCTCTTTGTTGCGCATAGCCTCGAGTTCTGCGTTCAACTTCTCACGGTAGTCAGGCTGAGAGTTCTTGTCGATAGAAATCTGTGCCTCATTACCTGTCTTAACAGAGTAATACAACCACTCCATAACTGGCTTGATAGCCTCGCGGAAACGAGGAGCCCAGTCGAGCGCACCACGCTGTGCAGTAGTAGAGCAGTTAGCATACATCCAGTCCATACCCTTCTCACCGAAGAGAGGGCCAAGGCTCTGTGTCAGCTCCTCAACAGTCTCGTTGAAAGCCTCTGATGGTGAGTGACCATTCTCACGGAGCACATCATACTGAGCCTCCAACAATCCCTCGATGGCACCCATCAAAGAACCACGCTCACCAGTAAGGTCAGAAGTAGCCTCACGATGGAATGTAGTCTTGAACAAGTAACCGGCACCGATACCGATACCGAAGGCAATTGTCTTCTCCTCAGCCTTGCCAGATGCATCCTGGTAAACAGCATAAGAGCAGTTCAAACCACGACCCTCGCAGAACATAGTGCGGAGAGAAGTACCAGAACCCTTAGGTGCAACCATGATAACATCAATATCCTTTGGTGGAACTACGCCTGTGCGATCGCTCCAGTTGATAGCGAAACCATGTGAATAATACAAAGTCTTACCTGCTGTAAGATACTGCTTAATCTTTGGCCAAACAGCAATCTGGCCGGCATCAGAAAGCAACATACAGATGATAGTACCCTTCTGAACAGCCTCCTCGATAGAGAACAAAGTCTTACCAGGAACCCATCCGTCCTTCAGACACTTCTCATAAGTCTTACCCTCACGCTGACCAACGATTACGTTGAACCCATTGTCACGAAGGTTGCATGCCTGACCAGGACCCTGAATACCATAACCGATAACGGCGATAGTTTCATTTTTCAATACTTCACGTGCTTTCTCCAATGAAAATTCATGACTGGTGACTACTGTTTCAATTACGCCACCGAAATTCATTTCTGCCATAATAAAAATTTTTTGTGCGACTACTGTTGTGAAGCCGCGGGTTTTACTTATCCATACGGATGCGAGCCCTACTTATTCAAAGAAAGTCTTTTGATCCGTCCACTCCCTATCCAAGAAAGCGGCTATGGGTTTATTCCTTTTATTAATTCGGTTGCAAAGGTAATAAATCATTATGAAACAACCAAATTTTTCTTTCATTTTTTTATAAATTTCGCTTTACTTCTTACAACTTCTATATCTTTTTCAGAATTTTGCATGCTTTTTGTTACTTTTATGCAATATTCATTCTCTCCTACTTCCTCCATATAGAAGTTCAACTTATCGCCTTGATGGCTCTCTGCCACATAAGCAATTTCGAATCTTTGCAGGAAATGGGCCTTATAGTAATCCAAATCAAACAAATCGAGGATGTGCTCGATATATTTCACCGAATTGATATGTCCATTGACGTCCACATCATGATAATAGGTGTCAATGGTTCTGACGAGTTGGGCATCAGCCGACATCTTCACCCTCGAGCTGGCAGCAATGGGGCATTCCTTTTCTGTCTCGATATACTGAGATATCAAGCCATCGTTGATCGAGAAAATGTCAACAGGCTGGCGGCTCTGCGTGTCTATCATAGCCCACACACTCTTGCCGTAACCATATACTTTCTCCTCCTCACCTGCCGGTGATGCGGCGCAGATCTTGAAGTCGCGCGCTGTAAAATACTTCATGGCATTCTCCACCCATGTCTCCACTGCGAACTTGTCATACGACTTGGGCATCTCTGTCATCTCAATGGCAAGACGGCTCAATACCCATGTGCGATGGCGAGGCATGAGATAGTTCATACCATATCCCCTGTCGTTGCTATGAAAATCGGCAGCATTCAACAGATGATTGCCCAAATGCCCCATAAACAAGTGACTGGAATAGTCACAATGAAAAGGTTCCGAAAGGAACTCATATCTTCCTACTTTGCTTAATAATTCCATATCTCGTACTTGTTTTATTACAGAAGTTTCATATGTACGGAAGTTATAGAAGTTAAAGAAGTTATCACTCCCTCCGGTCGTTAGAAGTTATAGCCAATAGCCTTTTGAATTGAATATATATCTATAAAGCATATGGCTTTAACTTCTCTAACTTCTTTAAATTCTTTAACTTCCCCATTTGCGAAAGTTGAGTTTTATTATATAAAAGTCGTATTTCCACAGTCAGAAGACCATAGAAACACGACTCTTATAATTCATATTTTACACTATTTTCATCACTCTATGAAGTTACTCCTCTTCGCCTTTTTTAAGATAATCGGATACAGGCTCATCATAACTTCTTGTCACAGCAATGCGTCCAGAGCGAGTATACTGCAAGAGGCAGTCAAAGCTGTTGAGCTGATGGAACAAGTCGGCGATGTCTTCTGTCAGTCCTGCAAGGAGCACCGTGCTGTAAGTAGGATTTACCTCCATCATGCGTGCATCGTGCTTGCGGATGGTACGCGACACCTCAGGATTTTCCAGCAAGACGGGTGTGGAAATCTTGAAAAGAGCCACCTCGTGGATAAAGATCTGGTCATCGGTGTAATAGTCACTCTTCACCACATCGATCTTTTTCTCTATCGCCTTGTTGATTTTCTCTATCTGCTCCTCGTCACTCCACACCGTAATGGTGTACTTGTGAATGTTCTTGATACTGCTGGCAGATACATTCAAACTCTCGATATTCACCTGTCTGCGAGTAAACACGGCTGTAATCTGATTCAGAATACCGGCAATGTTCTCAGAATAAACAAGCAGTGTATATAATTTCTTGTCGTTGTTATTCTCCATAATCTTATCGTTCAAAGAAGTTGATACTTCACCCCTCTTTCACAAGGGGTCGATTCCTCACTCTTCCTGTTCCACTCTTAATAGTTCAACTCGAGCTGCATCTCGTCCACGCTCTTGCCTGGCAGAGTCATAGGCACGATGTCCTCGTCCTCCTTGATGGCGCACTCCAAGAGATAAGGACCCTTGGTGGCAATCATCTTCTCTACCTTTGCCTTCAAGTCCTTGCGGTCGATGACCACATCGTAAGGAATGCCATAGGCATGAGCCACCTCTGCATAACGTGGATTCAACATGTGGGTGAACGAACGGCGACCCTCGAACATCAGGTCTTGCCACTGACGCACATTGCCCAAGTAGTTGTTGTTCAGCAGAATCATCTTCACAGGAGCCTGCTGTTCCATGATAGTACCCAGTTCCTGGATGTTCATCTGGAAACCGCCATCACCGAAGAAGCAGCAGATTGTTCTGTCGGGAGCACCGAAAGTAGCACCGATGGCTGCAGGCAAACCGAAGCCCATGGTTCCGAAGCCACCACTGGTGACGATAGACAATTTCTTGGTGAACTTAAAATAACGGCTGCTGATCATCTGATTCTGACCGACATCATTCACGAGCACAGCCTCGTTGTGAGTAGCCTCGGTCACCACATTGGTCACCTCACCCATCAACAGCGGACCTTCCTTAGGATGAATGTCTTTCTCGATAACTTTCTCCTGCTCCTGCTGGCGATACACATCGAAAGAGTCGCGCCATTCACGGTGTACATTCTTGTTCAGCAGACGTGTGATGGCTGGCAACGACTGTTTGCAGTCACCGATGACAGCGACATCCGTCTTTATCACCTTGTCTATCTCGGCCTTGTCAATATCGAGATGAATCACCTTAGCCTGAGGAGCATACTTGGAAGGAACACCCGTGATACGGTCGCTGAAGCGCATACCGATGGCTATCAGCACATCACACTCCTGCGTCTTCATGTTGGTGGCATAAGAGCCATGCATACCGAGCATACCCATATTGAGAGGATGATTGCTGGGCAGAGCTGAGAGTCCGAGAAGCGTACGTCCTGCAGGGATATCGGCTTTCTCCAAGAACTCCAACAGTTCATTGTGGGCACCACCAAGTTCCACGCCATGACCCACCAAGGCAAAAGGTTTCTTTGCCTTGTTGATGAGTTCGGCAGCCTCAGCCACAGCCTGCTCGTCAATCTTAGGATAAGGATTATAGGATGTCACCTTCTCACACTTCACCGGTTCCCATTCGCAAGAAGCCACCTGGGCATTCTTGGTGAAGTCGAGCACGACAGGACCCGGGCGACCGCTACGGGCGATATAGAAAGCACGGCTTACAGCCCATGCCACATCCTCAGGACGTCTGATCTGATAAGCCCATTTGGAGATTGGCTGGGTAACACCCACCAGGTCTACTTCCTGGAAAGCATCAGTACCTAAGGCACCAACACCCACCTGACCAGCAATAACCACAATAGGGGTTGAGTCCATCATGGCATCAGCAATACCAGTCAGCGTATTGGTTGCACCAGGACCACTTGTCACAAGAGTCACTCCCACCTCACCGCTGACTCGGGCATACCCCTGTGCAGCATGAGCAGCAGCCTGCTCGTGACGTACCAAGATGTGATCAAACACCTTATTTTCTCCTCTCGTGTAACCATACAGTGCATCAAACACTGGCATGATGCTTCCACCCGGATAGCCGAAGATGGTTGTCACCCCTTCTGCCTGCAATGAGCGCATCAATGCTTCTGCTCCTGAAATTACTTCTTTTGCCATTTATACTTATTGTTTTTATATGATGAGGGAAGTTAAGTGGGAACTCACTTAACTTTCCTCCGAATTCTCTTAAATTTCTAAAGATACTACTAATCTATGATTCTCACACCACCCTTGTCGGCAGAGCTTACACTCTGTGCATAGGCACGCAAAGCCTTGCTTACCACACGGTTGCGCTTCAATGGCTGCTGTGGACGGGCATTGAGTTCCTCATCACTCAACTTCACATTGATGCTGCGGTTAGGAATATCGATCACGATGATATCGCCATCCTTTATCTTGCCAATGTTACCACCTGCTGCAGCCTCTGGTGAGATATGACCGATGCTAAGACCTGACGTACCACCCGAGAAACGACCATCGGTAATGAGCGCACACTCCTTGCCAAGATGGCGGCTCTTGATATAAGAGGTAGGATAAAGCATCTCCTGCATACCAGGACCACCCTTAGGACCTTCGTGGGTAATAACGACACAGTCGCCCGAGTTCACCTTGCCATCCAAGATTCCCTCGCAGGCATCCTCCTGAGAGTCGAAGCATACGGCAGGACCCTCGAAATGCCAAAGCACAGGGTCTACACCGGCAGTCTTTACCACACAACCGTTCTGGGCAATATTGCCAAACAGCACAGCAAGACCACCATCCTTGGTATAAGCATGCTCCAAATCGCGAATACAACCATTCTCACGGTCGGTATCCAGGCTCTCCCATTGAGCATCCTGACTACCCATCTGGGTAGAGAACTTACGACCAGGTGCAGAATGATAGATTCTGTCGGCCTCTGGGTCGAGTTGACCAGTGGTGATATCATATTTCTTCATCTGTTCGTCAAGAGTATGACCATCAACTCGCATTACAGAGCCGTTGATAAGTCCTCCCTTGTTGAGCTCATTCAATATACCCATGATTCCTCCTGCACGGTTGCACTCCTGCACACTGTACTTCTGAGTGTTAGGACTCAACTTGCAGAGACAAGGCACCTTGCGGCTCAACTGATCGATGTCCTCCATCTTGAAGTCGGCGCCAGCCTCCTGAGCCACAGCCAACAGGTGAAGCACGGTATTGGTACTTCCGCCCATGGCGATATCCAAAGTCATGGCATTGAGGAATGCATCACGGGTAGCGATATTGCGTGGCAATACACTCTCGTCGCCATCCTGATAATAAGCATAAGCATTCTTAACCACCTGACGTGCTGCATCCTTGAAGAGCTGAATGCGGTTCTTGTGAGTAGCCAGGATGGTACCATTGCCAGGAAGGCTCAGACCGATAGCCTCGGTAAGAGAGTTCATGGAATTGGCAGTAAACATACCCGAGCAACTACCGCATCCAGGACATGCACACTGCTCTATCTGAGTCATCTCCTCATCAGAGACACTGGTGTCAGCACCCTTGATCATGGCAGTGATCAGGTCGGCATTCTCGCCTTTCCATCGTCCTGCCTCCATAGGGCCACCCGAACAGAATACAGTAGGGATGTTCAGACGCATAGAAGCCATCAGCATACCCGGAGTCACCTTGTCACAATTGGAGATGCAAATCATGGCATCAGCCTTATGTGCATTTACCATATACTCCACAGAATCGGCGATGATATCACGGCTTGGAAGTGAATACAACATACCATCGTGACCCATTGCAATACCGTCGTCTACGGCTATCGTATTGAATTCGGCTGCATAGCAACCCATTGCTTCTATTTCCTTCTTGACTATCTGACCGATTTCATGAAGATGAGTATGACCTGGCACAAACTGTGTAAAGCTGTTCACAATGGCAATAATAGGTTTGCCAAACTGCTCATGTTTCATACCAGCAGCTACCCAGAGTGCACGGGCACCTGCCATTCTTCTGCCTTCAGTACAGACACTACTTCTTAATGGATGTTTCATCATTTTTGTATCTTCGTTTATTTTGCCTACAAAGATACTGAGTTTTTATGTAATAGCCAACAAATTTCGTATAAACTTTCACAAATACGCGTATTTTGTTACAAAAACAACCTATAATACTTACAATCTATAAGGCATTTGCTACATTTACTTATCAATCAGTTACTATAAACAAAAAAAAATCCCTAAGACCGAAGCCTTAGGGATTCCCTATTTTGATATTATTCAATATCGTTTTTAGCGTATTGCTTTCAATTACTCAGCAGCAGCGTTGTCGTTGAAAGTAGATACACGGTTGAACTCAACCTGCTTGAAGAGCTTGTCTGTTGCGCCCATACCCTTAGTAGTCAAACGATCAGCAGCGATCTTGTACTTCTTAACGAGTACGTTCTTAACAGCGTCAGCACGCTTCTGAGAAAGAGCCTGATTGAAGTCCTTGTTACCCTCTGGAGAAGCGTAACCCTTGATCTCAACCTTAGCATCCGCGTGATTCTTCATATACTGAGCGATCAACTCGATGTTAGGCATCTGGCTCTTGTCTACAACAGCCTTGCCCTGACGGAACAATACAGTTGGCTGCAAGTTTGTAGCAGTAGCTGGCTTCACATACTTAGGCTTCTTGTTGCACTCGTCGAGAGCATTCTGAAGATCCTTGATCTGCTTGTCCTTAGCAGAAAGCTGAGCGTCCTTGTCGTTCAAGTCACTACGAAGGCTGTTGATCTGGCTGTTCAAACCATCGATCTCGTTCTGGTCGCGGAGCTGAGCGATTGTGAAGTTGTGAGAACCGTTAGAGTTCTTGAACTTGTAAACGATACCAGCGTTCAACTGGAATGCAGACTTGTTGATGTTGTAAGCAACACCCTCATAGCCATAACCGTTCAAAGACCAGTTCATAGAAGGCTCAACATATACCTGCCATGCCTTAGCCTTGCCCAGGTTGAATGTGAAGTCGATACCGGCCTTAGAAGTCAAAACATTATAGTTCTCATCTGTACCGAATGTGTGACCCCAACCGAAGCCGTATACAGGAACAACCTCGAACAAACGTGGCTCACCCTTGTAACCAGCAAACCAGTTGCTCAAGTTTACAGTACCGATCAAACCAACGTTCATGTAGCGAGCTACAGTCTTAGACTGTGGCATGTAGTGCTTGCAGTGATCGTTGAAGTAAACATTACCCTCAGCAGCCAAACCGAATACTGGAGTGAACCAGCGACCGATACGAAGGCCAGCGTTTGAGTTCAGGTTGTTCATCCAGCTCTCGCCAGTAGTCTTTACCTGAGCACCGCCGTTGATGCCGATGTAGAAGTTGTCAAATGTCTTGCTCTCAGTAACTGTCTGAGCATTTACTGAAACTGCCATTGCAGCGGCAGCAAACAATAAACCTAACTTTTTCATGTCTCTCTAAAAATTAATTTATTAAAAATGTTATTGAAATCCTTATTATTGCGCAACACATTGCACATTTTTGAAATCGAGTGCAAAGTAATAAAAAAAAAACTTAACTACCAAACTTTTCCTATAATATTTTACATTTGTCCCGCGAAAACTGGAAAAAAAGCACATTTTTTCTTCTTTTTGTACGATTGAAAAATAACTTTAAGACTTTCACACCGATTATTCACACCATGGAGAAACCACCCAGTCTACTTACATTTTCAAGCTAAAACACAAGTTTTTCCATGCTTCTACGCGCGCGTACATTATTTATTATTGAACTTTAGCAAGTTCAGAAGTTATGGAAGTTAAAGAAGTTATTCAAGTTTCGCAAGCTCAGAAGTTAAAGGAGTTAAGGAGTTATCGCTCCCTACGGTCGCTGAGGAGTTAAGACAACAGTCTTTTTGGCGTATTTTTTTAAGCAGCAAGACATACGTCTTAACTCCTTAACTCCCTTAACTCCTTTAACTTCCTGATATGCGAAAGTTGAGTTTATTATATATAGAGAGTTTCTGTAAGTTCTGGAGTTAGGGAAACAAAAAAAAGACCGAATGCATCACTACACTCGGCCTCCAACAAATTAGAGAGTTATAAAAAATCAAGTATATTGCTACTTGTAGAATTCCTTCTTTCCTGCAGCCAATGTATTCTTCATCAGCGAGCAGATGGTCATAGGACCTACACCACCAGGAACAGGGGTGATATAAGAGCAACGCTCTGCCACCTCGTCAAATTTGACATCACCATTCAGACGGAAGCCACTCTTACGGGTAGCATCAGGCACGCGGGTTGTACCAACATCTATCACCACAGCTCCCTCTTTCACCATATCGGCTGTAACGAAGTTGGGCTTTCCGATAGCTGCAATGATGATATCCGCCTCACGGCATTCCTCCTTCAGGTTGGCAGAGTGAGAATGGCAAACCGTTACGGTAGCATCACCCCACTGTTTCTGCATCATGAGTTGCGCCATAGGCTTGCCCACGATGTTGCTTCTGCCAAGCACTACACACTTCTTGCCACTGGTAGGAATATGATAATGCTGCAACAGGGTAAGAATACCCAACGGAGTGGCAGAGATGAAACAAGGCAGACCTATAGCCATGCGACCTACATTGATGGGATGAAAACCGTCCACATCCTTGCGATAATCAATGGCCATGATGATTTTCTGCTCGTCAATATGGGCAGGAAGAGGCAGTTGCACGATGAAGCCATCTACATCTTCATCCTTGTTCAGCTTGTCCACACAGGCCAACAACTCTTCCTCGGTCACGTCGTCCTCGTAGCGAATAAGGGTCGACTTGAATCCACACTTCTCACAGGCAAGCACCTTATTCTTGACATAGGTCTCGCTGCCTCCGTCATGTCCTACGAGTACAGCAGCCAAGTGTGGCTGTTTTCCTCCGTTGACAACAATTTGTGCCACCTCTTCGGCTATCTGCTCCTTAATGGCATTAGCCGTAGCCTTCCCGTCTATCAGTTGCATTTCATTCAATATTAAATAATCAATGTTATGTGTTATCACATTCCTGGCATCTTTGGCATACCGGGCATTCCCTTCATACCCTTCATGCGGCTCATCATGCCTGCCATTCCGCCACCAGTCATCATCTGCATCATCTTGCGGGTCTGGTCGAACTGCTTGATCAGCTTGTTCACCTCCTGGATATTGGTACCCGAGCCCTTGGCGATACGCTGACGACGGCTGGTATTGAGGATACCTGGGTTAGAACGCTCCTTAGGAGTCATACTCTGAATGATAGCCTCAACGCTCTTGAATGCATCATCAGGAATATCCACATCACGGATGGCCTTGCCTAAACCAGGAATCATACCAGCCAAATCCTTGATATTACCCATCTTCTTGATTTGCTGTATCTGAGCATAGAAATCGTTGAAGTCGAACTGATTCTTGCGAATCTTCTTCTCCAGTTTCTTTGCCTCCTCAAGGTCGAACTGCTCCTGAGCACGCTCTACCAACGAAACCACGTCACCCATACCGAGAATACGGTCGGCCATACGGGCAGGATGGAACACGTCGATAGCCTCCATCTTCTCGCCAGTACCGATAAACTTGATAGGCTTGGTCACCACAATGCGGATACTGAGAGCAGCACCACCACGGGTATCACCATCAAGCTTGGTAAGAACCACGCCATTGAAATCAAGACGGTCGTTAAACTCCTTGGCTGTATTGACAGCATCCTGACCAGTCATAGAGTCAACTACGAAGAGAGTCTCGTCGGGACGAAGATGATTCTTAAGACCGCTGATCTCGTTCATCATCTGCTCGTCAATGGCCAGACGACCGGCAGTATCCACGATGACAACATCGTTGCCATTGGTCTTAGCCTGCTGGATGGCATGGTCGGCAATGACACAAACATCCTTGTTCTCAGGCTCACTGTATACAGGAACACCCACTTGCTCTCCTACCACCTTCAACTGGTCGATAGCAGCAGGACGATAAACGTCGCAGGCCACGAGCAATGGCTTCTTGCCCTTCTTGGTCTTGAGCATATTGGCAAGCTTTCCACTGAAGGTGGTCTTACCCGAACCCTGCAGACCGCTCATCAGAATGATGGCAGGATGACCTTCAAGCTTCAGAGGAGCTTCCTCGCCTCCCATCAACTCAGCCAGCTCATCGTGAACCAGCTTTACCATCAACTGACCAGGCTTTACAGCCGTGAGCACATTCATACCAAGTGCCTTTTCCTTCACCTTGTTGGTGAATTCCTTAGCTACCTTGAAGTTGACGTCGGCGTCGAGCAAAGCACGGCGTACGTCCTTCATGGTCTCTGCCACGTTGATTTCGGTTATCTTACCCTCACCCTTCAGAATCTTGAAGGATCGTTCCAGTCTATCACTTAAATTTTCAAACATTTTAAATTCTTTTTTTATTTTGGCTGCAAAGTTACGAAAATAATTTCGAAAACCCTATATTAGTAACCAAAAAAGCACGTCAAATCTGTCACTTTAGGATACTTACCGACTGTTCTACCGACACGCGTACCTTTTTTGACGATTTTTCATCCTTTACAGGAAGCGGCTCCTTCCCTTGTTCCTTGTTTTTTCCTTTACCTTGCTCCTTGCCGGGATTCTTTTCCGGCACATTGCCTTGCCCATTTCTGTCTCCTGCAGCTTTAGCCTTTTCTGCATCAGATGCAGTGGCAGGTTGCTGGCGAGGTTCTATAGGCTCCACGCTCGACTTCATCATACTGCCGTTAGCCTGATATTTCTTTCCTGTGGCCTTCTCGTAGGCAGCCACAATGGGGTCTTTGCGATCCATCTCGCCGAATATCTTATGAGCCTCTCGCAGGTGCTTGCTGTCACGTCTGCCCCTCTTGTCAAGCATTTTGGCCAAGTCGAAGCTCGCTCCGCTGGGAGCATTTGCCCCACCTATCTCAGCCTGCCGGTGCGCATCGTTCTGAATGCCTTTGATACCGGGCATATTCTCTCCCCATACTTCCACCTCTCTGAGTTGGTGGCTCTGCGGCAGCAGAAACACCGTATCGGGGAGATTCTTCAGATAGATGGTAGTCTTCAGAAAGCCCGGTTTCGACACCGTAGCACTGTCAAACTGATACTTCATGGTCCAGTAACCTCTGTAGTCGGTACGTGCCCAATGATTGTTATCGGTATGAATCAAAGCTTCACGCACAGGCACATGGTCTTCGGCATTGGCTATGACGCAGGTTTTCTGTGCCCTGACCATTACCACTGCCCAACATATCAGCACGATCATCAATATAGTCTTCTTCATTCGTTTTATCTTATTGAACTTCTACAACTTACATAAGTTGAGTTATGCCTACAAAAGTAAATAAAAAAATAATATCTCCCAAAACCACCAATGAGTTTTGGGAGATATTAATGCGATTTAAAAGTCTATAACGTTATTCTACGTCTGTCGTGCCGCTCTTCTCGATGCGCTTTGCCTCTTCGAGCAACTTGATGGCATCGACATATTGAGCAATACCCTGAGCCACCTCCTTGGCAGCCTTCATGGCAAGCACCACGGTCTGAGGACGATGAACCACGTCGCCTCCGGCAAACACACCTCTGCGGGTGGTCATACCAAAAGGACGCTCCACCACCTTGACATAACCTTTCTCGTCAACCTCGATACCAGCAGTAGTAGAGACAACACGGTTGGCAGGACGTGATCCAATGGCCAAGTAGATGCGGTCGAATTTCTCTACACGCTCACCTTCTGGAGTATTGAGTACACAGCTTCCCAGTCTTCCGTTCTTACCCTTGAGGAAAGCCTCGACAGTAGTTTTCCATTCAAACTTGACACCCTCCTTCACAGCCTCATCATACTCACTCTGTATGGCAGGCATCTCTTCCTGTGTCTTGCGATAGAGCACTGTCACATCAGCACCCAGGCGAATGGCAGTACGTGCAGCATCCATGGCCACATTTCCTCCACCTATCACGCCCACCTTCTCTCCATCACGAAGAGGCACCATGTCGCGTGTCAAGGCTCCCTCGTTATAGGCATTGACATTGTGCAGGAAATAAGTACTCTGGCTCACACCATGCAACTTGGCACCAGGTGTAGAGTCCATATTCTGAGGTACGCTGGTTCCTGTTCCCATGAAAATGGCATCGTAGCCAGCACGGAAAAGACTGTCTATAGTCACATTGTTCTCACCCACCATGCAGTTGGTGATAAACTGTACACCGAGAGCCTCTATCTTGCTCACCTCAGCACGTACCACGGCCTTGGGCAGTCGATATTCAGGAATACCATACATCAGCACACCACCAGGCTCGGCCTGTCCCTCGAAGATCGTGACATTAAAGCCCTGACGTGCCAAATCACCAGCAACAGTAAGTCCGGCAGGACCAGAACCGATGACAGCCACACGTCCACGAGTCTTCTGTGGAAGCTTCTCGCGAGAGAGGTTCATCTTGGTATCGAAGTCGGCAACAAACTGCTCCAACTTGCCTATCTGTACAGGTTTTCCCTTCTTGCCCAGCACACAGTTGCCCTGGCATTGCTTCTCATGAGGACACACACGTCCACAGATTGCAGGAAGGTTGCTCTTGGCATTGATGATAGACATAGCCGCACCCATATTACCCATAGAAAGTTCATGCACAAAGTCGGGGATATCATTTCCGATAGGACATCCCTTCTTACATTGTGGCACCTTACAATGGAGGCATCGCTTGGCTTCCTCAATAGCCTCACGTGTAGTGAAGCCCTCGTTTACCACCTGGAAACCCGCCACCTGTTCTGTAACTACAGTTGTTTCTTCTGTAGTTGGCTGTACCTTGTTATTCTGTTGCTCAATCTGTTCACTCATAATCTAATCTTTTAATCAGTTGAAAAACAACTTTTATCAAATTGTAGTTTGCGGGTGCAAAGTTACAGCAAATCGAAGACAATACAAAATAAAAAGGAAACTTTTTGTTTTCATTGTTGAGATGCAGCGTAACTTATCTAAAGTTACAGCAAATCGAAGACAATACAAAATAAAAAGGAAACTTTTTGTTTTTATTGTTGAGATGCAGCGTAACTTATCTAAAGTTACAGCAAATCGAAGACAAAACAAAATAAAAAGTGAACTTTTTGTTTTCATTGTTGAGATGCAGCGTAACTTTAAATAAGTTACGAATAATAATTCTATCATTACTTACCCCCCATCCATCTCGCTCAAAAAAAAATAAAAAAGGGCGAGTCACCCCGCCCAAAATGTATTCACAACGGAATAATCCTTATTGTGATTAGCTAAAAATTACTGCAAATATAAAACTTTTTCCCAAATAAACCTAATCCTTTTAATATTTTTTATTATATTTGCAGGAAATAATAACTAAAAGTAAAGAAAATGAGTAAAATATTGGGGTTAGACTTAGGAACCAACAGTATAGGTTGGGCATTAATTGATTCAAAAGAACAAAAAATCATCAAAGCTGGAAGCCGTATTATTCCTATGGATGCTGCAACGATGGGCGATTATGAAAAAGGCAATTTAAAGTCTGCTGCCTCTGAAAGAACTGATTTCAGAGGAGCTCGTAGGCTCTATGAAAGAGCCATACTACGACGTGAAAGATTGTTGAGAGTTCTCCATACAATAGGCTTCTTGCCAAAATCCTTTGAAAAACAAATCGACTTCACTGAACATCCTGGCAAATTTCTAAATCATGGCGAGCCTTTGCTTCCTTATTACAAAGATGAGCAAGGAAAAAATACGTTTTTGTTCAAAGATTCTTTTAATGAAATGCTCAGTGATTTCAAAAAACATCACCCCGATCTTGTCAGTGATGGCAAACTCATCCCCTACGACTGGACTATCTATTACTTGCGCAAAAAAGCCTTAAGCCAGCCTATTACAAAAGAAGAATTGGCATGGATTATTCTCAACTTTAACACAAAACGAGGATACTACCAACTAAGAGGCATGGAAGATACTGAAGAAACAGATAAAACAAAGATAGAAGTATATAAGGTTTTAGAAGTTGCTTCTGTTGAAAACATAGGTCCGAACAAGAAGAAAGAAGGCTACAATTGGTATCTTATTACATACGATAATCATGCAACCCAAAGAGCCTCATCACCTACCCCTCCACAAAAAGTAGGCAACCTTGTCGAGGTTGTTGTCACAACAACTCTTGATAAAGATGGCAACATAAAGAAAGACAAAGATGGCTTTCCTATGATAAAGCTTCGTACACCCAAAGAAGATGATTGGACTCTGATGAAAAAGCGTACGGAAAAGAATTTGGCAAATAGTCACCAAACTGTAGGCTCATTCATCTATGAGCATATATTGTCTACTCCTAATATTAAGGTGAGAGGAAAACTTATCCACACTATTGAGAGAAAATTTTATAAGGAAGAACTTTTTCAAATTCTTGAGAAGCAAAAGGAATTCATTCCTGAGCTAAAAAATATAGAACTCTACAAAAAATGCGTGCATGAGCTTTACAAAAACAACGAAGCCCATGTTGAATCGCTTATGAATGAAGATTTTACCAACTTGTTTGTCAACGATATCATATTCTACCAACGCCCTTTAAAGAGCAAGAAGAGTTTGATAGCCAACTGCCCTTTTGAGTCTTATCACTATAAGGATAAAAATGGTAACATTCAATCGCACCCGATTAAATGTATTCCCAAGTCCCATCCTCTTTATGAAGAATTCCGCCTTTGGCAATTTTTGTCTAATCTGCGCATTTACAAGAAAAATGTAGAAATAAACGGCAAGATTGTAACCGATTATGATGTAACATCCCAATTCTTACAAACTCCTAACGATTATTGTGACTTATTCGAATGGTTACAAAACAAAAAGGAAATCAAACAAGACCAACTTCTAAAATATAAGTCTTTCGGCATCAACAAGGAGGTTAGTAACTACCGTTGGAACTATGTGGAAGATAAAACATATCCCTGCTGTTCCACAAGATTCGAAATTAACAAACGCCTACAAAGTCTGAATCTACAAGATTTAGATAACAACGACTATACCCATCTTTGGCACATTCTTTATTCTGTTGACGACCCCATTATGTGCCAAAAAGCTCTTCATAAGTTTGCCATAAAGCATGGTTTTCAAGAAGAAGAATTTGTTAATAAGTTCAAGCAATACTCTCCTGACAGCAAAGATTATGGTGCCTATTCGGAAAAAGCTATCAAACGCCTCCTTGCCTTAATGCGAACAGGAAGACATTGGGACGAGAAGAACATAGACACAAAGACACTCTCAAGAATCAACAACCTCATCGACGGAGTTGTTGACGATGAAATATCAGACCGAGTTAGAGAAAAGTTAGCCAACAAACAACATATCTCCGACTTCCAAGGTTTACCGCTTTGGGCTGCAAGTTATGTCATTTACAATCGCCATTCAGAAGCATCAGAAACCATCAAATGGCAAAAGCCAGAAGATATAGACACCTATCTCCAAAACAACCTTAAGCAACACTCCTTACGCAACCCTGTTGTAGAAAAGATAATCTGTGAAACACTCCGAGTTGTCAGGGATATTTGGAAAAATTTTGGCGATATTGATGAAATACATGTAGAAATGGGGCGTGAACTGAAGCAGGATGCAAAAAGCAGAAACAAGGATAGCCAAAGAATCATTGAGAATGAGCGAACAAACCTTAGAATCAGAGCTTTGCTTCAAGAGTTTGCTAATCCTAATTACATGATTGAAAACGTACGTCCATACTCTCCCAGTCAAATAGAGACTCTAAAAATTTACGAAAATTGTGTACTCTCCGACTCTTCGATAGAAAGGCCTGACGACATTCAAAAGATAATGAACGACTTAGGCAACGCCAAAACTATTCACATAAAGCAGTCTGACGTTTTAAGATACAAAATGTGGTTGGAACAAAACTACAAGTCACCATATACAGGACAAATCATACCTTTGTCCAAACTCTTCACGCCAGCCTATGAAATAGAACATATTATTCCACAATCCAGATACTTTGATGATTCACTATCCAACAAAGTAATATGCGAGAGCGAAGTCAACAAAGCAAAAGACTGTATGCTTGCATACGAATTCATATCACAAAAAGGTGGCAGCATCATTAAGGGAAACTTTGGACAAGATTTTAAGATTTTGGACAAAAAGCAATACGAAGATTTTGTTCAACACCACTATGCTAACAATCGCACAAAAATGAAGAAGTTGTTGCTTGATGACATTCCAGAAGGTTTCATTCAGCGCCAACTAAACGATAGTAGATATATGAGCAAAAAGATGCTCAGTATCTTATCATGCCTTGTACGAGAAGAAGGAGAACAAGAAACTACCTCCAAGCATGTAATACCAACTAATGGCACCATCACTGACAGACTAAAAAAAGAATGGGGCATCAATGATATATGGAACCAACTTGTTACACCTCGATTTGAGCGCCTCAACGACAAGACTGGCACACAAGCTTATGGACAATGGATTAATAAGGATGGTAAACGCTTCTTCCAAACAAACATTCCATTAGATCTGTCTGTAGGTTTCAGCAAAAAGCGCATCGACCATAGGCATCACGCCATGGATGCTATTATTATTGCTTGTACAAACAGAGACATCGTCAACTATCTGAATAATATCGCTGCCCTATCTAACAAAGAAAATGAGAGATATGACCTCAAGCACAAACTATGCATCAAAGCCAAGACCGACAGCAATGGTAACTATATTTGGGTGTTTAAAAAGCCCTGGGAAACATTTACCCAAGACGTTAGTGGAGTACTTGAAGGTATTATTGTTAGTTTCAAGCAAAATTTGCGCATCATCACTAAGATGAGTAATTATTATACCCATTATGTTGATGGAAAGAAGGTTATCGACAAACAAACTAAGGGAGATAGTTGGGCTATTCGTAAATCCATGCACAAAGCTACTGTATCAGGACTTATCAGCTTACAAAAATGCAAACAGGTAAAATTATCTGTAGCTTTAGAGCAATGGCAGAATATTGCAGACAAAGATCTGAGAAAAGAAATCGCAAACCTCATCAAACTATATCATAAGTTCGATAAAAAACTATTCATAAAATACTTCAAAGATAGAGACTACAAATTAAATGGTAGAGATATTTCCAACGTCAGAATATACTACTATACTGGCACCAGTGGTAAGGAAAGTATTACCGCTACAAGAGTCGCTATTGATGAATCTTTTGATACAAAGAAGATTGAGTCCATTTCTGATAGTGGTATTCAAAAGATTATGCTTGCTCACTTGAAAAAATACAATGATGAAAAAGGAAACTCTCATCCAGAAGTAGCCTTCTCACCAGAAGGTATTGTAGCCATGAACCAAAATATAAAGGAACTAAATGGTGGCAAAGAGCACAAACCCATTTATAAGGTAAGAAAGACAGAAACTCTCGGAATGAAATTCTCCATTGGAGAAGTAGGTAATAAAAATCATAAATATGTAGAAGCAGACAAGGGAACAAACCTATTCTTTGCTATATACGTAAATGAAGAAGGTGAACGTTCTTTTGAAAGCATACCTCTCAATATTGCTATCGAAAGATTAAAGAATCATCTGAAAGTAGCGGAAGAAATCAAAGAAGACGGTAGAAAGTTGCTTTTCACCCTCTCACCTAACGATTTGGTATATCTACCAGATGTAGAAGAAGGCAAAAACATTTATAAGATGGTATCTTGCACTGGAAATCGAGTATTCTTTATACCTGAGACATGGGCTACTCCTATCAATAACGGATACGAACTTGGTTCTTTAAATAAAGTTGAAATGTCATTGGAAGGTATCAATATCAAGCAAGAATGTGAAAAGATAGAGGTTGATCGCCTTGGTAGAATTGTCAAAACCTATAAATAGCATCACCTATGATAAAAAAAACATTGTATTTTGGGAATCCTGCATACTTGTCGTTAAACAACAAGCAGTTAGTTATCAAATTGCCAGAAATCGAAAAGAACAACGAACTTCCCGAAATCATCAAAAAGTCTTCCATAAAGACGATTCCCATAGAAGATATCGGTGTTGTCATTTTAGATCATAAGCAAATAACTATTACTCAAGCTCTTATTGCAGCCCTATTAGACAACACGGTAGCACTCATCACTTGCAATGACAAGCGCATGCCAACAGGTATGCTCTTGCCTTTACAAGGCTGTACCACCCAAAACGAAAGATTCAGAAAGCAAATAGAGGCTTCTCTACCTCTTAAAAAGCAACTTTGGCAACAAACTGTAAAAGCCAAAATAGAAAATCAAGCAACACTCTTAGAAAAACAGACAAAACAAATAGCAAGAAATCTAAGAAAAATGGCTGCAGAAGTAAAAAGTGGAGATTCTGACAACTATGAGGCACAAGCTGCAGTCTTCTATTGGAGGAATATTTTCCCTACAATACCAGACTTTATCAGAGGACAAGAAGAAGATCCTCCAAACAATCTTCTTAACTATGGATATGCCATACTAAGAGCCGTCGTGGCACGAGCTCTTGTCGCAAGTGGCTTATTACCTGTATATGGCATTTTCCATCACAACAAATACAACGATTACTGCTTAGCTGACGACATTATGGAACCATATCGTCCTTTTGTAGACCAACTTGTAGTAACTATCATCAATTCGGGCGAAAATATAGAAAACATAAATACCGATTTAAAACGCAAACTATTACAAATACCAGTTATAGATGTTCTTATTGGAGGTAAAAGAAGCCCTCTTATGATTGCTGTTGCTCAAACGACAGCAAGTTTAGCAAAATGCTTTAACGGAGAATCAAGAAGAATCAGTTATCCTCAGTTTATATGATAGACAGATTAAACGAATATCGGGTTATGTGGATATTGGTATTATACGACTTACCTACCGAAACCAAAAAAGATAGAAAGATAGCAGCAAAGTTTCGGAAAAACATTATGGGCGATGGGTTTACCATGTTTCAGTTTTCCATTTACGTACGCCATTGTGCAAGCATGGACAATGCCAAAGTTCATATTAAACGAGTACAATCTCTACTTCCGGATAAAGGTCATGTAGGAATCCTTTGTATAACAGACAAGCAATTTGCTGATATCAAAATATTCTATTGTCAGAAAGAAAAACTACCTAATGCTCCTTATCAGCAACTTGAACTTTTTTAAAAAACAGGAATGCAGATTCTTACCTTTTCGAAGAATCTGCATTCCCAAGACAACTCTATTTTTTAATTCTAATATCAGCGCTATATATCTAATTTACAACACAATATAGAATTCGAGTTGTTTCTTCTTTTGCAAAGATACTAATTTTTTAGCTAATCACAACGTGCTATCACTGATGGCATTTCTTCTTTTCGTTGTTTCTTCTTTTGCAAAGATACTAATTTTTTAGCTAATCACAACGTCGACTTCGCTCACACAATGTGCGGCCGGTTGTTTCTTCTTTTGCAAAGATACTAATTTTTTAGCTAATCACAACAGATGTTTTGCTCATCTGATATTAAGGTATGTTGTTTCTTCTTTTGCAAAGATACTAATTTTTTAGCTAATCACAACCGAGTGCATCAGTCAGTTTTGCGGTTACTTGTTGTTTCTTCTTTTGCAAAGATACTAATTTTTTAGCTAATCACAACGATTTTATGTTTATATTTGCAGCGTGTCAGGTTTTTTCTTCTTTTGCAAAGATACTAATTTTTTAGCTAATCACAACTATTTACATTATAACAATATTAGAATATGAGTTGTTTCTTCTTTTGCAAAGATACTAATTTTTTAGCTAATCACAACCATACTCTATATTTTCGTTAATAATGTTAAGTTGTTTCTTCTTTTGCAAAGATACTAATTTTTTAGCTAATCACAACTACCTTTTAAATGTCATCGTTTCGATTCTTGTTGTTTCTTCTTTTGCAAAGATACTAATTTTTTAGCTAATCACAACGTCCATGTGCCACCAGTGGTACAGCGATAGTTGTTTCTTCTTTTGCAAAGATACTAATTTTTTAGCTAATCACAACACAGCGTGATACCATCTGTATCGCCTCGTTGTTGTTTCTTCTTTTGCAAAGATACTAATTTTTTAGCTAATCACAACCAACAGAGATAAGTTCCTTCTTGTCCACGAGTTGTTTCTTCTTTTGCAAAGATACTAATTTTTTAGCTAATCACAACTCCGATTGCTCCCCACTTGCAAAGGGGGAAGTTGTTTCTTCTTTTGCAAAGATACTAATTTTTTAGCTAATCACAACAGTATTGCGGGTTTAGTGAACAGGGGGCAGGTTGTTTCTTCTTTTGCAAAGATACTAATTTTTTAGCTAATCACAACGCTTGTTAACCTCTTTATCTCTTCATCTCTGTTGTTTCTTCTTTTGCAAAGATACTAATTTTTTAGCTAATATAAGAAACTGGCTTATATAGAATGTCATCCGCAAGAGAAAATCACTGACGAAACCTGGGACAACTTAGAAGAAACCCTTGAGGGAATGATTCCATCTTTGGCAAATATCAAATTGAAACTAAGCAAAAAGGAATATCGTATTTGCCTGCTGACAAGACTGCACTTCTCCCCCTCTGCCATTAGTTGCTTCATGCAATGCAACTTGCCCGACATTTCCATGTCGCGTAAACGTATGCTGTCGAAACTGTGTGAAAAGGACGGAAAACCCAAAGAGCTGGATGAATATATCCAACATTTGATGTAACTCAACTTTCGCAAGATACAATATTGGAAATCCAATAAAACAAGTAGAAATAATCTCCAAATGATAATAAAAAAGGGCGAGTCATCCCGCCCAAAATGTATTCACAACGGAAAAATGGCCAACATTTGGGGATTCTTCTGCTTTTTAGAAAAAAACATTTGGGGATTCTTCTTGTATTTCAGTAAAAACATTTGGGGATTCTTCTGTTTTTTAACCAAAAAGATTTGGGGATTTAGGATAAATATCGTAAATTTGCACCCAATAAATAGAATAGATTATGGGAAAAGTTTTTAAGCGTAAACTATATGATAAAATGCTTGACTGGAAGCAGACCAGAGATGGTTCTACAGCACTTCTCATCAAGGGAGCACGTCGTGTAGGGAAATCCACAATAGCAGAGGAATTTGCAAAAAACGAGTATAAAAGCTATATACTCATCGACTTTGCTGATGCACCAACAGCCTTGTGGGAGGCTATTGACAACATTTCTGACCGCAATCATTTTTTCATGCAACTTCAATTTATATATGGTGTAAGATTATACGAACGTAAATCTGTAATCATTTTTGATGAGGTTCAGAAGTGTCCCCAAGCTCGTGAGGCCATTAAATATTTGGTCAAAGATCACAGATACGACTATATTGAGACAGGGTCATTGCTTTCTATCCGGAAGAACACCAAGGGAATCGTTATACCAAGTGAGGAAACACGACTTACGATGTATCCTATGGACTATGAGGAGTTTCGTTGGGCTTTGAATGACAATGTTACAATTGATATGCTTAGAGAATGTTTCAATAGCAAACGTTCTTTAGGTGATGCAACCATGAGGAAACTTCGTCGTGACTTTAGGCTGTACATGTTAGTTGGGGGCATGCCACAAGCTGTCTATACTTATTTGAAAACAAATAACTTGACAGAGGTTGATAACAAGAAGAGGGAAATCCTGGATATATATATAGATGATTTTTTGAAGATAGACCCATCTGGTAAGATATCCAAGATGTTTAGTGCAATACCCGCCCAGCTCAGTAAAAATGCCAGCCGATACCAACAAACCAGCATCTTAGGGAAAAATGAATCCTCAGAAATAATCGCCGAGTTCTTGCGCGACATGGAAGATAGCCTTACCGTAAATTTCGCTCACCACTCAAACAATCCTAATGTGGGGCTTCCTTCACATATGGACTACGCCCAGTACAAGATGTTTATGGGGGACACTGGGCTTTTTGTCACGCTGGCTTTTTGGGATAAAGATGTAACCGAGAATGTCATCTATCAGAAACTTCTTAGTGACAAGTTATCCGCTGACTTGGGCTACGTATATGAAAATATTGTAGCTCAAATGCTTGTGGCAACAGGCAACAGGCTTTTCTACCATACATGGCGATCCAAAACATCAAACCACAATTACGAGGTTGATTTTTTACTATCACGTGGAAGCAAGCTGTGGCCGATTGAGGTAAAATCTTCTGGCTATCAGACACATAAGTCGTTGGATGAATTTTGCAAAAAATATTCGGAGCATATCAGTAACAGGTACTTAATATATACCAAGGATCTTAAAAAGGATAAAGAAACAATACTTCTACCTGTTTTCATGACCATGTTCTTGTAAAAAATATAAGTATGATGAAAGATTATATAGAATTGTGGCAACTTCAGGATTCCATAACAAAATTCACAACGGAATAATCCTTATTGTTAAACCTTAGCCCCTAATTTTAGAAAGTTTTCCTCATTCTATGCCCCTAATTTTATAAGATTTAACCCATTCTATGCCCCTAATTTTAGAAAAGCAGTATCTTTGCATTTATTTAGGGTCTGCTGAATAATTCAGCAGACCCTAAATAAATAGTCTTCAGCAACAAGCCAAAGGCACTCACGAAATACGCGATATCGAAGATACGAAACGACAGCACGTGAAACTGGAGGGATCTATTGGAATTGGTACAAAGAAGAGGTCTTCCGACTTTTTCTAATTCTTTATTTCAATATCTTCCTTTACGTTATTGCGTATCTTGGTGAGGAAAGCCTTCATGCGACCGGCATCCTTATGGTCGATGATATCGATCAGCTCGGCAAGCTCCTCACGAATCTGACTCAACTGTCCTGAAGTATAGGGGTTGAAGAGAACTTCTTGCAACAGATAGTCGTCCTCGTTGAGTACGCCCTTGGCTATGTTCATGTGACGTTTGAAAGTAGTACCCGGAGCATCCTGATGCTTCATCACAGCAGCAAAAACGAAAGTGCTGGCAAAAGGAATACTCAGCGAGTAAGCCACGGTCTGGTCGTGCTCGTCGAAGGTGTACTCGTGCATGGTGAGTCCCAACTGCTGGTACAGATCCTTGAAGAATATCTTGCCCATATAGTCGCCTTCCTTGATGATGACGGCATTCTCCTCTGACAACTGATTCAGATTGGCAAAGGTAGGACCAAACATCGGGTGCGTGCTGACAAAACGGAAACCACTCTTCGTATAAAACTCGTGCAGACCAGTCTTCACACTGGCTATATCGCTGATGATACAGTCCTTGGGCAACCAGGGCAACACCTCCTCAAAGGCAGGCAAGGTGTACTTCACCGTCACGGCATTGATGACGAGCTCGGGTTTGAACTCGGCTATTTCCTCCAACTTGGTGAAGCGCAGACAGTTGTAGGTAAAGCGCAACCGCTTGGCATCCTTCTCGTATACGGCCACCTCGTGGTCGAAGCTGAGCAGGTCGATGAAGAAACTTCCCATCTTGCCTGCTCCCATTATCAATATTTTCATATCTCTTTATGATTGAAGAACGAAGCGTATGAATTACTTCTGGTTCAGGATTTCCAGCTGCTGGCGAACACTCTCCTCGTGGATGTGCTCGAATATCTGGGCAGCAAACTCTGGACTCATGCCACAGAGTGAAGCCTGAGCACCACGCTTGTCGAGAATCTCGTTGTAGCGATTGGTCTGCAGAATTGTCATATTGTGCTCCTTCTTGTATGTACCAATCTCACGGCACACACGCATGCGCTTTGCCAAAAGCTCCATCAACTGATTGTCCAGTTCGTCGATCTGTCCACGCAACTGATGCAGTCCCTCTGTAGAGTAGTGCTCATCGCGAACGACAAGCAGACTGAGAATGTAGTCGAGCACATCGGGAGTAACCTGCTGCTTGGCATCGCTCCATGCATCGTCAGGACTGCAGTGGCTCTCGACGATAAGACCATCAAAACCGAGATCCATAGCCTGCTGACACAATGGTGCTATCAAGTCGCGACGTCCACCGATGTGGCTTGGGTCGCAGACGATAGGCAACTGAGGTATGCGGCGATGCAGTTCGATAGGAATCTGCCACATAGGCAGGTTGCGATAGATCTTCTTGTCGAAGCTTGAGAAACCACGATGGATGGCTCCCAATCGCTTGATACCAGCCTGATTGATACGCTGCAAGGCTCCTATCCAAAGTTCCAGGTCGGGATTGACAGGGTTCTTGACCAACACAGGCACATCGACACCTTTCAGACTGTCGGCCAATGCCTGCATGGCGAATGGGTTGGCAGAAGTGCGGGCACCTATCCACAGCACATCGATGCCATACTTAAGAGCCAGCTCCACATGCTCGGGTGTTGCCACCTCGGTTGCTGTCAGCATGCCGGTCTCCTCCTTTACCTGCTTCATCCAGGGAAGAGCAGTCTCGCCATTTCCCTCGAAGCCTCCAGGCTTGGTACGTGGCTTCCACACACCTGCACGGAACATGTGGCATCCCTTTTCTGCCAACTGCTTGGCGGTTGTCATAACTTGTTCCTCGGTTTCGGCAGAACATGGTCCTGCTATTACGATGGGACGTTCCTGATCACTGGGAAGACGTAAAGGTTCTAATTCTAATTCCATATCTTAATCTTTTATATTTTTTAATGTGAATGTTTTCTGTTTACTTATTTTTTATAAGGTGAAGACTCTATGCGAATAGCTTCTTGATGCGCTGCAAGGCTTCCTTCATCTTGTCGTCCTTGGCACACAGGCTAATGCGCACATAACGCTTGCCGTTGCTTCCGAAGATAAAGCCTGGTGTAATGAACACCCGTGCCTCGTGGAGCACTTTCTCGGTCAGGTCTTCCACATCGGCATAGCTCTCAGGTATCTTACCCCAAAGGAACATGCCCACCTGTTTGGGGTCGTAGGTACAGCCCATCACGTCCATGATCTGTTCAGCAATGTCGCGACGACGACGATAGTTGACGATGTTGTTTTCGTGGTGCCATTCATCGCTGTTACCTATCATGGCCTCGGCAGCAGCTAATTGTATGCCTCGGAACGAGCCATTGTCGATATTGCTCTTCACCTTGAGAATCCACGAGATGAAAGTCTTGTTGCTCGAAATCATCGCCACACGCCATCCGGGCATATTATGACTCTTGCTCAGCGAGTTGAATTCGATACAGCAGTCTTTTGCTCCCGGCACCTGCATGATGCTCATGGGGTGCTCATTGAGGATGAGTGAGTAAGGATTGTCGTTCACTACAACGATATTGTGCTTCTTGGCAAACTCTACCAGTCGCTCGTAAGTCTCCATGCGGGCATTGCCTCCTGTAGGCATATTGGGATAGTTGGTCCACATCAGCTTGACATGACTCAGGTCCATCTTCTCCAAGGCTTCGAAGTCGGGCTGCCATCCATTGTCTTCTCTGAGATCATAATAAGTTATCTTGGTACCCAAAATCTTATTGATGGCAGTATAGGTGGGATAGCCAGGATTAGGAATCAGCACCTCGTCGCCAGGATTGCAGAAAGCCAGGGTAACGTGCAGGATGCCTTCCTTGCTGCCTATCAGCGGCTGTATCTCTGTAGCCCAGTCGAGGTCTACATCATACCATCTCTTATAGAATTCTGCCATTGCCTTTCGCAGTTCAGGAATGCCCACTGTGGGCTGATATCCATGTGTGTCGGACTTCTGAGCCACTTCGCAGAGCTTGTCGATGGTCTGCTTAGATGGTGGCATATCTGGACTTCCGATGGCAAGGCTGATGATGTCCTTTCCCTCGGCATTCAACTGAGCTACTTCTTTCAGTTTGCGGCTGAAGTAATATTCCTGTATCTCGGTTACTCTATTGGCTGGCTGTATCATTTTATCTAATGTTTAATTTTTAATGTTCAATGTTTAGTGTTGAATGTAAAGTATAATCGGCAGCAAGGCTCTTTTTACCCTTTTACCTTTTTACTTTTTTACCTTTTTTACCTTTTTTACCTTTCAACTCCTACTCTCTTTCCTCGTACTCGCCGAGAACCTTGATTTTCTTCACCAGTGGTGTGATGGCATCAATACTCTGGCGGTATCGGGTAAGGTTGTCAAAGGTGAGGTCTACATAGAAGAGATATTCCCACTCATGTCCGATGACGGGCAGCGACTGAATCTTGGTCAGGTTCACATCGTAGAAGCTCAGGATGGTGAGCACCTTGGAGAGCGATCCCTTGTCGTGGGAAAGGCTGAAGACGATGCTTGCCTTGTTGGCCTTCTCAATGGGTCGAAGGAGAGCTGCCTTCTGCGGATTGCTCACCACGAGGAAGCGCGTGTAGTTGTGCGGATTGTCGTGGATGCCTTCTTGCAGCACCTTCATGCCATACATCTCGGCTGCATAAGTTGAGCAGATGGCAGCCCATCCCCTTACCTGATGCTTGGCAATAAAGGCAGCCGAACCTGCGGTATCTTCAGCCTCTACAGCTTTCAGGTCGGGATGATTGGCGAGGAATCTGCCACACTGCATCAATGCCACAGGATGGGAATGAACCTCCTGAAGTGTACTCCAGTCATCATCGGGCAAACAGCAGATGCTGTGCTCTATATGGAGTCGGTGCTCGCCTACTACTGTCGTTCCACTTTGGCGCAGAAGCTCATAGTTGTGGAGCAGACTGCCCGCTATGGTATTCTCGATGGCTACGATGCCGATGACTGTAGGATCGCGCTTGATGTTTTCGAACACCTCCTCGAAGGTGGCGCAACAAATCAGTTCCACCTGTTCATCACCGAAATATTGATGGGCAGCTATGTCATGAAACGACCCCAACTCGCCTTGTATTGCTATTCTCTTCATCTATATTGTTTGTATCTGTTATGAAAAACGGTCCTCACTCTCCAAGGAGCGGGACCGTTTCGATAGATTTCTTAATCTTAATATCCTAAGTTGAAATTATACGCAACTTCCCGCTTTACAATTGCTTGCAAAGTAAAAATAAAAGCTATAAAAGTATGCGTTAAACTTCTTCATTGTTCTTTCTTTTATTTTTCGTCTACTACAATGGGGGATTCCCCCAATTGTGTTATACGATTGCAAAAGTAGCATTTTTATTTGTATCCACCAAACAAATTGACAGATTTTTTATACAAAGCCTTGCAATTTATTGTTTTCGTGCATAAAGATGCTTATTTTTTCCAAGATTTTCTGCTCTATGGAAATTCTACAGGAAGCCCTCATCTGTCAACGAAGCCGCTTTCATCTGCCAACGAAGCCGCTTTCATCTGCCAACGAAGCCGCCTTCATCTGCCAACGAAGCCGCCTTCATCTGCCAACGAAGCCTATTGCGTTTGCCAACGAAGCCTATTGCGTTTTTCCACCCTATATACTGAGCCCACTTGAAAAAGTCATTTTTGATAATTTCTTCAAATGTAACCATCTGATAATCAAATGGCATTTTGTAGGGAAAAGAACCAAAAGCTACTTTTTAAAGTGGACTCTATACGGAAGTTTCGCAAGTTTTTCCCCACACGCCCTGAAGGGGCAGAAGCTCTTAGCCCAGGGCATCGCCCTGGGTAATTACGGCAGCAAACCTGTCGCCCTGTAAGGGCAAAAGCTTTAAAATACCGGACAATATACAAAGCTTTTGCCCTTACAGGGCGCCTTTCAGATTGCCATTGTACCCAGGGCGATGCCCTGGGCTAAGAGCTTCTGGGCCTTCAGCCCGTACTTAAACCACTTGCGAAACTTGAGTACTTTATTATATATATTGTCTATTTTTTGACTTCCGTAGCTTTGATGATAACAACATCCTGCAGGGGACGGTCATTATTGCTCTTATCGGTTTCCACATTCTGGATTTTCTCTACCACATCCAGTCCTTCAAGCACTTCGCCAAAGACTGTGTAGCCACCATCAAGATGGGGCACGCCGCCATATTTCACATATCCAGCCTGCACCTGCTCATTGGGAATGGCGTACACCTTGTCCTCGCCTTTCATCTTCTGCACCAGATATTCCATCTGCCGTGCAGAGAAATTGCGTCCCCAGGTGATGTAGAAATCGCAAGGTGCCGAAGCTTTCTGTGGATTCACGTCATCGCCCTCACGGGCAGCACAGAGCTGTCCGCGCTTGTGATAATATTTGGGATAACGTATCTCGGCAGGCACAGTGTAGGCAGTATCGAAGCGCTCCACCTTGCCGGGCGTCACCTTTCGTGTGCCAGGATTGCCGCCCTGAATCATAAAGTTCTTGATGACTCTCTGAAAGATGCAACCATCATAATAGCCCATCCTCACCCACTTCAGGAAATTGTCTCGATGAAGAGGTGTATCGTTGTAAAGCGCCACGCGGATATTGCCCATGTTTGTTTCTATCAGCACCTCTGGACAGGTGGCATCCTGATGGAAAGCGGCAGTATCAGGTACGACATTATCGGTCTGCGCACAAGCCATCAGAGGCAGAAGCAGACAGTACATTATAAACAAAAAAATTCTTCTCATATTCATACTTTTTATTATTACAAGACAAAGGTAATGCTTTTTTAACCAAAACATTCCTATTTATTGTTTTTTAATATAAACATCTGACCGCTTTCGTCTAAAAAGTTGTAAGTTTGTACGTGAATAACAAGAATATCAGGCTCACGAAAGCCTAAAAAGTTGAATCATTATGAAAAGTAAAATAGCATATTTCTTCATGCTCATCCTCTGCTGTGCTTCTGTTCATGCACAGCAGGTTCATCTCGGTCCGCTCCACAGTAGCGACAATCCACGTGAAGACTGGCTGTTGCCAGGCGACACCATCTTCCAGGCCGAACAGCCTCTCATATACAAGGGTAAGCCGGTAAAGAACACCCAATACTCCGTTGCCAAGAATAGTTTGATGGCTTTGGCTCCATTCCAGGATACAGACAGCAAATCGATGTATGCTGGCGACAGGTCGGTGTATGCTGGCGACAGCAGTTTCTTCTACAATCCCGTCAGCATGATGCCCTTCAGTACGTATGGTTACGGACTGCACCGGGGACTGAACGTATCGCTCGACCTTTCTGCTTTCGCCACCTTTGGAAAGAACCTGCCACACAAGGGCGGTTTCTCGCAGAACATCAACGCCACCTATCTGGCTCCGCTCACCAAGGACGGCAAGTTGTGGATAGCAGGCGGTGGTTATTTCAACAACACTTTCTGGGGAAGCGACAGCTATCGTGATGTAGGCCTGTACGCCATCCTTGGCTATCGGTTCAATGAACACTGGGAAGCCTACGTTTACGGCCAACTGAGCGTGAACAACAATTACAGCCGATACGGCAATCTCTATAGAGGTTATCCCTATTATGGCTGGGGTTGGCCTGCAACAGGTGTCATGCCGTTGGGCTATGGCATGGGGGCAGCCGGTGCCAATGTACTGGGAGCAGGAGTGAAATACAATGTCAACAAGAATTTCTCTATCGGACTGAACGTAGAAGGCATCTGGTACAACAACAAGACTCCAGTCTACTTCGACCAATACAATTATCCCGGCAGGACTGATTAACGTCGGATGCTTATCGCATCAAGTCAAATCATGAACGCCTGTATTAAATGAGGAAGTTAAGGAGTTAAGAATCGAAAAAGGAGCAACAGTTTCAGTTGCCCCTTTTTCTTTTTATGCATAAATTCTGTTGTTGCCTTATCCATAACAATGCCCTCCTAAGGACATGGAATGGCAGCAGCTGAGCAGAAAAGCCTTATTCATTGACCAGTATCTGAACGATACGCTCGGCAGATCTTCCGTCCCATCTGTCGGGAATGCCCGCTTTCTTCCATTCGCCTCTCAGCAAGACCTTCGTCATCAGGACAAGACGGTCAGCATCCTCGCCCACCAGCACATTGGTACCGATCTTCACGGTCTCGATATGCTCGGTATAGCTATTGAGCGTGATACAAGGCACACCGTTGAAGGTGGCTTCTTCTGCCACATTTCCTGAGTCGGTAACGATGCCCATGGCGTGAGCTGTGAGATAGCTGAAATCCAAATAGCCCTGAGCCTCTATCAGCATGATGCCCTCCAAGCCCATAGCCTCTACCTCCTGGCGAGCCTTGCCACGAAGCGGAGCCACTACAGGCACACCAGCCTCATGAGCAGAGGAAACCACGGCAGACACTAAGCTGCGCATCTCCTCGCTATTATTAATGATGGCCTTGCGGTTGAGCGTCAGCACGATGTACTGTCCCTCCTTCAGTTGCTTGTCGTCCATCAGCTGTGGACGCTTCATGTGCTGCTGCAGAAAACGGATATTATCGATGAGCACATTGCCCACCATGTAGACCTTGGAAAGCTCGGCGCCCTCCTTGTTGGCGATGCTGTTGTTGGATATACCCGCAGTAAAGAGGATATCAGACAGTCCGTCGATAACCAGTCGGTTGATTTCCTTGGGCATAGTGATGTCGAAGCTACGGGTGCCTGCGGCAATATGTGCCAACCGAATGCCTTGCTTCTTGGTAACGATGGCTACAGCCATGGTAGAGGCAAGGTCGTCGACCACAATAACCACATCCGTAGGATTCTGCTGCAGATAAAGCTCGAACTTAGACATGACCTGTCCTGTGAGTTCGTTGAGATTCTCGCAGTCCACACCTAAATAGATATCAGGACGACTTATCTCCAAGTCGTTGAAGAGAGAGCCCTCGAGTGTAGGATCGTCCTCACAGCCGGCATAAACCAAGCTGTAGTTGATGGACTGTCCATTCTTTTGGGCGTTTACAATCGCTCTGATGACGGGTGCCACCTTGATAAAGTTGGGTCGTGCACCCGCCACAATACAGATATTCTTATTCATCGTTTCGTTTATGATTATCCCTTAAAAAGATCCTTGATGCCGCCGATAGAGCCCATCAGGTTGGAAGCCTCGTAAGGCAGATATACAACCTTGTTGTCCTTACCCTGAGCCACATCCTGCATCATGGCGATGTATTTCTGTGCCAAGAGATAGTTGGCAGGATTAGTAGACTGTCCTACGGCATCTGTAATTTTCTGAATAGCAATAGCTTCTGCCTCAGCCTTGCGAATACGTGCAGTAGCCTCACCCTCAGCCTTGAGGATGGCCTGCTGCTTGACAGCCTCAGCCTTGTTGACGATAGCAGCCTTCTCACCTTCAGAAAGCAGGCGCTGTTTTTCCTTCTCACCCTCGGAAGCCAGGATAGTGGCACGCTTGTTACGCTCTGCCTGCATCTGTTTCTCCATGGCTCTGAGCACACTCTCAGGAGGAGTAATATCCTGCAACTCCACACGATTTACCTTGATACCCCACTTGTTGGTAGCATCGTCCAATACCGCACGCAACTTGGTATTGATGGTATCACGCGAAGTGAGAGTCTGGTCGAGCTCCATCTCGCCGATGATGTTACGCAGGGTTGTCTGTGTAAGTTTCTCGATGGCATTGGGCAGGTTATTGATTTCGTACACACTCTTGAAGGGGTCTACTATCTGGAAGTACAACAGAGCATTGATCTGCATCTGGATATTATCTTTTGTGATCACGTTCTGTCGGTCGAAATCGTACACCTGTTCACGCAGGTCGATAGTGTTGGTGTACATATATCTTCCATTGCGCATAGCCACAATATCCTTGGCACGGTCGATAAATGGTATAATGATGTTGATACCAGGTCTGAGGGTTGCATAGTAACGTCCCAGACGCTCTATAATCTTTGTCTCACTCTGAGGAATGATAACAATCGTTTTCTTTACAAAAATAAGGGCCAGCACAACGATGGCAGCCAATACATAAATTCCAATCATAATCGTTATGTTTTAGAGTTATTAATTATCTTACGATCTCCTCCACCTTCAAGATGATGGACTCTCTGCCCACGATTTTCACCTTGGCACCTTCGGCAATATCCTCAAGAGCAGAAGGAGCCACAGCTTTCCAGTCGTCACCATCGAGTTTCACGCGACCATAACCGCCCTTTACGATGCACTGGCTTACCTCGCCTACCTGTCCCAACAAGGCATCGGCATTACTCACTCTGTCATCGGCACCATGCTTGATAATATGCAGCAGGTGCGGACGAATAAGCCAGATACTCAGCACGGAGCAAACCGCCCATACCACAATCTGCAACCAGAAGGGCAAGCCCATCCATGCAACTAAGATGCTGACAATGGCACCAATGGCAAAACACGTTACGTAGAAATCGCCCGAAGACAACTCCATAATCAGGCACAGGAAGGTAATCACCGTCCAGAACAGCCAAAGGTTTTGTGAGATGTAATCTATCATATCTTTGAATTTTTAGTTAGTCATTCCTACTGCATTCATGCTAAGAGGTTGTCACGAAAGCACATTCTTTGGTCTGCCCGTGCTTTTGTCTGCTCATTCTCTCCCAAGCTTACCTTTTCTTTGTATTCTTGGCAGGATGATAATACTTGAGCGCTGTAGGCATTTCCTTTTGCAAAGCAGCTATTCGCTTGGCATCGGAAGGATGGTCGCTGAAGATGTCATTCTGGTTGGAACTGTTGCCCTGCGACATACGTTTCCAAAACGGAATGGCCTGCTGAGGATCGTAGCCTGCCATGGCAGCAAAGATAAGTCCCATATAGTCGGCCTCTGTCTCATTGTCGCGCGAATACTTCAAGTTGCGGAAAGAGAAATACTTTCCAGCCACGGCACTCGCCAAATCGCCTACACCGCTGCCTACAGCCTGATTGAGCACATTGCCCAGGATGTTGGTACCTACCTGTTGGTTTTGCTGCTTGGTAAGCTGCTCGGCACTGTGCTTTGCCACAGCATGAGCAATTTCATGTCCCAAGACGATGGCAAGAGCCGTCTCATTCTGTGTATAGGGCAACAAGCCTTCATACACCACAATTTTCCCACCAGGCATACAGAAGGCGTTGGCACTCTTGTCCTGCACGAGATTGAATTCCCATGCATAGTTTTTCACATCGTTGGCAAACCCGTTCTGCTTCAGATAGGTTTCCACGGCTGTAGCCAGTTTGCGCCCTACCCTTTGCACCATGGCCGTATGCTGAGCATTGGTCGACTTCTTGGCAGTCGCCATATACTTGGTATATTCTTGGTTGGAGAGACTGAGCACTTGCTCGTCTGACACCGAGATGCGATGTGTGCGACCTGTAAGAGGCACGGTCTGCGTGGTTCCGCATGATGTCATCATCATCAAAGCCACCATGGCTCCAAGAGCCATTCTTTTAATACTTTTCATAATCTCCCTTTTTTGAGTTATTTGTTCATACTGCAAAAATAGTATTTATTCGGCAAACGACCAAACAAATAATGTTATTTCTTAGCAAATTTTCGGTTCATCCGACATTTCGAGTGATAGTATGAATTAAAAAAAAGAAAACCGCTGAACAAATTGTATATTTGAATAACGACCAACAAATGTACAATCATGAACAGCAGTTTTCTATATCATGCCTGGGGGCTATACACCCACAAATGCACTCGTGAAGAATACAAAGGTAATACAATAATCTTACATATTGAATCAAAAGAGCGTGAAAAAGTGTGTCCGAAGTGCGGTCATCGCCAATTGGTCAAGAACGGTTTTCGTATCCGTGACTTTATAGGGCTTCCGATAGGGGGCAAGAAAGTGATAATCCGCATGAAAGTCCAACGTTACAAGTGTAAGAATAAAGATTGTGATTATGACAGGCAGGAGAAGATACCCTTTGCCACGGGCAGTTGCAGTTATACCCATCGCTTTGCCAAATATGTGGTTGGTCTGTTAAGAGGAATGACCTTGAAAGACACGTCCAACCTTTTGGGCATATCATGGGATACCGTCAAGGAAATCCATGCGCGCCATCTTGAATACCATTATGCGCCGCCTTCCCTTGAAGGAGTGGACAGTATCGGCATAGACGAGTTTGCCGTCAGGAAAGGGCATGTGTACAAGACAATCGTTGTCGACCTGAAGAACGGCCATATCCTATATGTCGGTGAGGGAAAGAGAGCAGACGCCTTGAATGGTTTTTGGAAACGGGTAAAACGGAAAGGCGTTAATATCAAGTATATCGCAACAGACCTGTCATCGGCTTTCATATCATCCGTGTATGAAAACTGCCCGAATGCGGTACATGTGTTCGACCATTTCCATGTGGTAAAGCTTATGAACGAGAAGTTGGATGAAATACGCAGGGTACAATACAACATGGAAAAGGACATCAACAAACGCAAAGTGCTGAAAGGCACACGGTACCTGCTGCTGAGCAATGGAGCGGACATCTTTGACAAGGAGTATAGGACAAGGCTTGACAACGCACTCGACATGAACAAGCCCCTCTCACAGGCATATTACCTTAGGGATAGTCGCAAATTAGTTCAAACAAATCTAACGATTTGATTGCCAGTGTCATAAAGATTTTGTATCTTTGCATAAGAAACAAAAAAATCCCCCAAACTGCTTTGGATGGCCCGTTTTGGGGGAAACGAAAATGAATCGTCATGGCAAAGGTACAACAAATTTCTGAAATAACACCAAGTTTTGCTTTCACAGAGTTCGATTTTTACAAAGATTATGAAGAATCTTTCAAAAAGAGCGAGA
>OMCT01000213.1_pt1 | contig 47913 bp, 36 predicted proteins | sample 1674301 | NCBI WGS metagenome assembly OMCT01 (sample SAMEA103958158, study PRJEB25191) | human gut metagenome
CGCTGATTATCATTGTGCGCTATATGATGGCGCAAAAAAGTGATGAAGTCAGGAGACGCATATTCTTTATCAGTTCTCGGGGAGACTGGTTAGTCAGTTCTTTGAGTTTACGGTGTAGGTGCACGCGGCTGAAGCCTGCTTCCAAAGCGAGCATTTCGACATTCAAGTTTGGATTACTGATATTGTCATTAATCATTTTCATTACACGATCCAGTAATCTTTCGTCGGGCGAGTCAACCTCTATTTTCTGCAGGCGTTCTTCCTGTTCCTGATTGCCGGTAAAGCTGTTTCTCAGGATCTCACGACTCCTGATAAGGTTCGTTGCCGTCTTCCTGAGTATCTCAATACTGAATGGTTTCATGATATAAGCGTCTGCTCCCGTTTCCAGTCCTTCGATGTTGTCTTCCTCACGGGTTTTGGCAGTCAGCAATATCACAGGTATGTGGTTGATGTTGATGTTTTGCTTGATTTTCCGGCAAAGGGTCAGGCCGTCCATCTCCGGCATCATGATGTCGCTGATGACGAGATCGGGACTCTTCAACAATATATAATTCAACGCCTCTTTTCCGTTCTGGAATTCCTGTACGTGGAAGTCAGTGCCCAGTTCCTGAGAGATATATTGCCTGATTTCCTCGTCGTCTTCAACGACAAGTACCTGATATTTTGTTTTGGTTCTTACTTTTGTCTTGTCGTTTTCATTTTCGTATTCTAAAGAAGGGATTGGACTTGCTTCATGTTCAGGAATAGCGAAGTCTTCCGTTGGCATATCATCGATTTCTTCAGCTTTCAAGTGTTCCTTCCCCAATGGCAGGCGGATGATGAAGTGGCATCCGGGCTTTGGGGTGTTGTTTTCGGCCTTGATTGTGCCATGATGCAATTCTACTAACGAACGAGTCAGATGCAGTCCTATTCCACTGCCTATGGTCGATTTTGTCTGACTGTTCCTTATTTGGTAGAAACGGTCGAAGATACGTTCGATATCTTCTTGCTTGATGCCTATGCCAGTATCTTCGATGACAATTTCAAAATAGTGTTGCAGCGCTTTTTGTTCACAATCCGGATCCTCTCCCATATGCAGGTAAATAGATATTTCTCCGTTTTCAGGTGTGAATTTGAAAGCGTTCGACAAGACATTCAGGATAATTTTATCGAAATTCTTGGGGTCGATCCAGGCGTTGAGAGATTCAACGTCGGGTTGGAACACGAAGTTGATATGTTTTATCTTCGCCTGGTATTCGAATGTTTGGTATTGGTCGCGTATAAATTCTACTATGTCTGTTTCGCGGAACTTCAGTTGCATTTGTCCTTTGTCGATTTTACGGACATCCATGAGTTGGTTCACTAAGTGCAATATGCGTTCTGCGTTTCGGTAGATCATTTTATATGTTTGTTGTCGTTTCTCGTCAAAATCGGTGTTGATGAGTTTCTGCAATGGGCTGATGATGAGCGACATTGGCGTTCGTATCTCATGAGATATGTTGATGAAGAATTGCAATTTGGCTTCATTCAGCTGCTCACTGTGGATATGCTCAAGCATTTTCTGGCGTGCATGATAGCGTTGGCGCACCTGATAAGCAATGATGCCCACAATGGCACAGGCAATTATTACATAGATAATTTGTGCCCACCATGATGAGTACCAGGGAGGGGAAATGATGATGGTGATTGATTTGACGTCCGAGTACGAGTTGTAGTCTTTGGCTTTTACCTTAAATTTGTAGGTACCCGGGGCCAGATCGCTGAATGATACACGGTTGGTCCCTTGCTGAAGGCTGACCCAGTGACTGTTGTTAAAGCTGTATATGTAGCTGATGCGTTCCGGACTATAGAATTCCATGGCTGAGAACTCGATGCTGAACGAGTTGTCCCGATAGGACAGGTGAAAGGTGGTGGCATCGGGGACAGCCGTGTTTACGATCTCGTGTCCGCCCGATTGCATTCCTAATTTGACTTGTTTGTCGTGTATATAGAAGTCTGCAATGCGGATTCCCGGTTTCTTGTTGTGGTTAATGATTTCTTGCGGGTTGAAGTAGGTGACACCTCCTGTCCCGCCGAAAATCAGTTTGTCTTTTGTTGCGAAAGCTGTTCCTTTGGTAAACTCGTTTCCCTGTAATCCGTCGCTGGCATAGAAGTTGACAAAGTCATTCGTCTTCTTATTGTAACGGGAGATTCCAAAGTTGGTGCTGATCCACAAATGGTCTTCCGCATCTCCTTTGATTGCAGAAATGGAATTGCTGGGCAGACCGTTTTTCATGTCGTATTGTTCGATTTTGCCTGTCTGGGGATTCAGGCGGCGAAGTCCTTGGCCTGTACCTATCCAGATGTATCCTTCAGCATCTTCGTAGAGAGCATAGATTACTTCGCCAGTCAGAAGTCTGTTTTCTTTATAGGTGATGGCAAAGTCCATGGTGGGAATATCGAGGCATCCCAATCCGTCGTAGGTTCCGATGTATAGCTTCTCATTGCGTGTATGCAACAGGCAGTTTATCCATCGGTTGTGAAGCATGTTGCCGTACGGATAATATTCCAGCCCGCTTTGTGGACTGGGGCAGGCATATATTTCTCCGGTTTCTATATTCAAGCGGTAAAGTCCGGTCCCCATGGTTCCGATCCATAGATGTTTATGGTTGTCTTCTACAATGCTATATACGCTTTGCACCTTTTCTCCGTTGGGTATATTCAGATCGATGTAGTTGCAGTTGCCTGTGCGTGGATCCATCTTGGCCAGTCCGTCGCGATAAGAACCCAACCACAGGTTTTGTTGCGAGTCTTCGTAGATACTCATCAGGGTAGAGGGAACCGAATGAGGATTGTTGTTTGACGGGGCGAAGTGTTTACAACTGTGGCCATCAGGCGAAATTCCGTATATACCGTCATTGTCGGTTCCTACCCATAGGGTTCCGTCGTGCGATTGGCATACAGACATGACACAACTCGAACCGATGATGTTCTGTACCGGAGATTTGTAGCCGATGTACTTGAAATTATTGGTGACGGTAGGTACAATCATGACGCCTTTCTGAAACAAGGCCAGCCAGATGTTTCCCTGTTTGTCTTTCAGGATGGAGTGTATTTTGGATTTTTTAAAATCGAATCCGGTCGTACTGATATTCCCTTCTTCAATGATCTGCTTGTCGGTATCGTATATTTTCAGTCCGTTTCCGTCGGTACCGATGAATATTTTATGATCGATCGGATAGAGTGATTTAATCGGTAGCGGACTTTTGGTATATGGGATGTGAACGAAACGTTTACGTCTGAAGTCGAATTTGAACAATCCGTTTTTCAGACAACCTACATATAAGTTGCCGTAGGAGTCTTCGCAGATGCTCGAAGGCCAGACTATTTCATTGGAATTATTGAAGTTGGTTACCTGTTTGTTTTTATCAATTTGAAATATTCCTTTGTCGTTGGTGATGACCCATAGGCTTTCGTTGCGGTCCTCATAGATTTGTGTAATCAGGTAGCTTGGCACAATGTCGAGCTGTTGTCTGGCCTGCATTTCTTGGCTGGAATGGTTGATGAAGAATAGTCCATGTCCTGATGTGCCGATAATCACATCTCCGTTTTTACGTTCGATGATGGAGGATACATTGGCATCCACTTCGTGGTCGCCTGAGCTGAAATTCATCGGGATTGTGTTGAAGGTCTGGCGGGCTCTGTCATATAGTTGGAGGCCGGTTAAGGTTCCTATAAAAAAGTTTCCTTTACTGTCTTCGAACAGGATGCGCGTATAGTTGTTTTTCAGTGAATGCTCATCTTTAGGGTCATTTTTGTAAACGGTGAATTTGGCTCCGTCGTAGCAGTTCAGTCCGTCTTCGGTAGCTATCCAGATAACGCTTTCCTTATCCTGATAGATATTGTTTATCATGCTACTCGACAGTTCTTTATCGGTAGTAAATATTTTGCCTTCTTGCCCGTAGCAAAGGGTTGCTATGCATATGCTTAGTAAGAGGATATATACTTTCTGTGCCATTTTTCCTGTATATTGTTTTAGGCAAAGATAGCTAATAATTGTTACATGTTTATAAGCCTGTGATGCTCTTTTTTTTGCTTGTAAATGTCTTTTTCTATCATCTTATTTAGAATCTTTTTGAAACAGAATAAGCTCGTTTCTTTAGCAGTTGGATATGGAATGTTTGCATATATTGCATTCGTATTGTAACAGTTGATGCAGTATTACTGTAACAGTTGATGCAGTATTACTGCAATAGTTGGTGCAGTATTACTGCAACAGTTAATGCAGTTATAATGCTTAAGTGGGTTATTGTATTCTCCCTTGTGAACGTTTCTTTCTTTAAGTAAAGGGAGGAAAATGTGATTTTGCATCGGCGGACAGATGATGGTGGTGCATTCTTCTTCTGTCATACAATAATGTTACATTGTATAACTACTTTTGTTACATGGCACACTGATTGGTTAGAATTTGTTAGATGAAAAATTTGTGAAATAACGGATAAAATCCTTATATTTGGTACGTTTTTTTCGATTCATCTTTTGTCGAGGGACGGACATACCATGAAAACTGACCCGCTTCATGATTTGATTATTCTAATTTTGCGTAAAACATATATGAAAACGACTATTGTTTTTTCTTGCTTGGCCGGGAAGCAGATATCTGTAAAATCTGTTTTCTGTCTGAAGTCTGCCTGGTGCATGTCTTCTTTAGTTCTCTTCCTGTTGTTTGCTTCGTGCAGTTCCGCCCCTCGTGAAAGTGTTTTGAATTATACCGATTTCCCGCAGACTATCGAGCTGAAAGGGCGGGTCGTGCAGGTAGATAGTTTTATATGCCGCTACCCCTATCGCATTCGTGTAAAGGGGGATCGTGCGCTGCTGCTTGATCTTCACGGCCCCGATTATTATTTCCACTTGTTCAGCTATCCCGATTTCCGTCATCTGTCTTCTTTTGGCAGACGCGGTGAGGGGCCGAAGGAGTACATCCTTGCCGAAAACATACGTTGGTATGGAAATTCGGTTTATACGCTCGATTCGGGTCGCTCAAAATTGTCTCGTTTCGATTTTACTCCGTCTTCCGATTCTTTGTATTGTTCGGAAGAAATCAATTTGGATAAACAGCTGTTGAATGCGCCCGATTTTGTCCATTTGGACGATTCCACGTTTCTTATTCCCGACTATTCGGGCGATAGCCGGATCAATGTAGTCAGTCGTGACGGCCGGTTGTTGCGCCGTTTCGGCACCATTCCTACCACCAATGCCGAAGCGTTGCAGCAGAGTCGTCCGGCTTTGGCTCAGGCGTGGCGTAGTTTTATTGATTATAATCCCCGCAATCACATATTGGCGGCAGCTACCCAGTTGGGTGAAGTGATTGAAATCTGGAATCTGAATGACAGTACGCACACGGTATGTATGGGACCTGCCGGTGAACCTCAGTTTCATGTTGTACAGGGATTCGGCATTCCCGTCGGCATCATGGGATTCTCTGATATTCAGGTGACCGATCGTGCCATCTATGCCATCTTTTCGGGTACAACGTTTGAGGAGATCAAGAAAAGCATTCAGGATGGTACCGACCTGGCCAGTGGCGGTCGCTACCTCTACGTCTTCAGTTTCGAAGGTAAGCCGTTGAAGCGTTATCAGCTCGATCATTTTGTCAGTGGTATTTGTATTGACGAACAGAAGGGCGTGATGCTGGCTACGGATGTCAATAGCGATGAGCCGTTTGTGGAGTATCGGTTTGAGGAGAAATAGTAAGAGACTTTTTGCGGGCTGTTCGCCCACTTCTGCCATCTCAGCTTTTAGTGGGGGCAGAAGTGGATGTTGATATATGTATGATTAGTATTCTATTAAGTTGGATAAGAAGTATTGCCGGCATGAAAGCTGCAATTCGGTTATTCCTGCTCATCTGTGTCCTGCTTTGTTTCTGCCATTGCGGGCATAAGCCCTATCCGCAGTCGTTGATGACGGCGGACAGCCTGGCAAGCGCATGTCCGGACAGTGCCGTCTCTTTGCTGAAAAGCATAGCTGGCACCATGCAGGATGAGCCGGAAGCCACGCGGATGTATTATCGCCTGCTTTGTATCAAGGCAAACGACAAAGCATACATACTCCATACATCGGACAGCCTGATACTCCCCGTGCTACATTATTACATAGAGAAGAATGACAAACGGCACCTGCCCGAGGCTTATTACTATGCCGGTCGGGTCTATCGCGATTTGGGCGACGCGCCGCAGGCATTGGAGTATTTTGAAAAAGCATTGGAGGCTTTGCCCGAAGAGGGTAAATACCCATTGAAGGGTAAGATTTACAGCCAGATGGGTACACTGTTTGGCTATCAGAATATGTATGCCGAAGCCTTGGAAATGTACAGGAAAGGAAGAGAATGTGACCATATACTGAAAGACAGCGTAGGCCTGATTTTCACGTTAAGAGACATCGCTAATATGTACAGAGAATTGGGCAGGCAAGACAGCGCACTGGTCTATCTCAAAGAGGCAAATCACTTAAGCCTGCAACTGCATCGGACAGATTTGTTCAACATGATGCAAAGCCAGCTTGCTTCGCTATACAGGGATTTGCAAGAATATGATTCTGCCCGGATAGCATTACAGAATGCCTTAAGGGATATTGAACGACCCAACAGAAGCGGCATCTATAGCATTGCGGCAGAGCTATATCATAAAATAGGAATGATTGACTCTGCTACATATTATTATAAAGCCCTATTGGGCTTTGGTACTATCTATGCCAAAGAAGCTGCCCACCGCAGTCTGGCAGAAATTGCAATGGCAGCAGGCAACAGCCGGCTTGCCATGCAGTATATTCAGGCATACCTCCGGTGCAACGATTCCGTCCAAAAAATTACCTACACGGAGAGCTTGCATCAGATGCATTCGCTATACAACTATCAACTGCGGGAAAAGGAGAACAACCGGCTGAAAGATGAAAATCAGAAGAAAGCAGATTATATCCTATATGGCTTAATGGTATTCGTTGTGTCCATAGCCCTCTTCTTTGCCTACTACCAATACAACAAACGCAAGAACCAACAACTGAAATACCAACTTCAAAGAGCCGAGCAGATAAAAGAAGAGAATTACAGAAAGAGCCGGCAATTCATAGAGGAAAACAAGATGCGGATTCAAAAGTTGGAGGAGGAATTGAATCATGTGAACGTTGCAAACGAGATTTTAAGAAAAGAGATACAAGACCAGAAAGAATTGCTCCACCAAGAGACACGGCGGGCAGAAATAGAACAAGGCAAACGAGAGCAGGCACAGAAAGCACTGTCCGATTCCGATATATATCGGCTGCTTAAGAAAAGGCTGCTCGATCCTCAAGGGCGGATATTCGTTACAACCGAAGAGTGGCAGATTATGGAAGACACCCTTAAAGAAACCTGTCCGGGTTTCTTTGAGAAACTGAGTGAAATCTATACTTTCAATGAGTTTCAACTGCATGTCTGCATGCTTATCAAAGCCCATTTTTCCCCTTCCGAGATAGCCAAGCTGACAGAACGTCCCAAAGAAACCATTGCTTCCACGCGTAGAAGGCTATATGCCCGGATTTTCCAGGAGAAAGGGAAACCGGAAGATTGGGATAACTTTATTATCTCATTATAAGGCATATACGCTAAAGTGCACACAGTGTGCAGCGCGCAATAAACCGCCTGCACACTACTATGCACACTCATTTGGGGGTTAAAAACTATCTGAATACAAGAAAAGTCTTTTCCTTTGGAATATCAAAAAACAAAACCCTAAAGGAGCAATGAAAATAACTATAGATGAATATATTAGTTATCGTTTTAATAATACGTATGTTTGTAAACAGAATTATGGGGATAGATTTCCAATAGAGTTTATTTGACTTTAAACAAATATTTATGGATTCGATTAGATATAAATTACTGATTGCCGTACTATTTATAAGCTTTTCTCCAGTGTTTGGGCAATTTTCATACTCCCTTTCAGGTGTCGTAGAAGCTCCAACAGGACAAAATATTAAGGATGCAGTCGTTACATTGCAAGTAAAAGATACACTGATTGGTTACACCTTAAGCGACCATTCCGGTAAATACCAATTCAGTAAACTCCCTGCAAACGATTATGAGTTAACAATAAGTCATCCCGACTTTATTACGTTGGAAACTTCCATTCAACTGACTGACAATATAAAACTGACACACGTATTGTCACCCATCAGCGAAATAGCTTTGGATAGTGTATTGGTAGTAGCCGATCGCAGTAACATTGTAAAAAATGATGCAACAGGACAAACGTTCTATCTTTCAGGGAAATCCAGAAAAGAAAAAAGCATATATGATGCCCTATCTGAAATTCCCAGTCTTAAAATAAATCCACTTAAACGCGAGATAAAAACAATCAATAACGAGAGTGTGACTATTTTAATTAATGGAATGGAAAGACCTGTTTCACTTGAAACGATAGATCCTTCACAAATAGAGGCGGTAGAAGTAATAAATAATCCTTCTGCTAAATATCTGATGAATGGTTTACAGCGTGTCATCAACTTAAAAATGAAAGCCCGTGTCCAAAACTATCAGATTGTGAATTTATATACAGCCATCAATCCGGAATTGATTGTAAATACGGGTAGCGGTGGATTTGAAATGGGGAACTCTAAGTACTCATTTTTTATCAATGCTATGGGAATGATTCATCATAATGAGAAAGGGAAAGAATCTGGCTATCAAAATTTAGGCGTTAGCAGTAAGATTTATGACAACTCTACCCAATTTAATTACGGATATTACGACTTCACGGTAGGTGGTGATTTTCTTCTTTGAAAAAAATCCGCTAATTTATACAGAATAGCTTAAAATGAGCGAATTATGAGTTTTTCACCTCAATAGAGGTAATGATTTGGCAATAGTTCTAAATTCTGCATTGTGCATACGTTTGCTTGCCTAACAACTCTTTACGGCTACAAAAATACAACAATTACACGAAACCACAATGGTTTTATCAAATTTTTACGGTTAATTTTCTGTAATTATATAATGTGGCATAACCATAATTGCAGAAAATAAAGTATTTTTGTAGGCAAATTGTATAAAAAAACAAGACCCGATAGCTTGACGAATCAGAGGCTACCGGGAATCAACGTTACAAAGATAGTGTTTTTTCTTGTTACAACCAAGTAAACGAACAAATATTTATGGAATATTTAGAATTTGAGCGGATTTTATCTGCCAAACGAATACAGAGATACAAAGATGCTGCGAATGGTGACACTCGCAAGGCTATGGCTTTGTATCGTTACAACTTGCGCTTGTCGCAGGAGATGTTCACTATCGTTAGTTGTTTTGAAGTTGCTTTGCGTAATGCGATAGATAGCCTTTTAGTGCCGAGCTTGGGAGAGGATTGGTTGAAAGATTCCGTTCAAGACAATGGAATATTCTCCAATGGGCGCATGAACGAAACACGGAAAATCATAGAAAAGGCATACAACCGTTTGAATAGACAAGGTAACTATTCTCATTCCAAGCTGATTGCCGAAATGGAATTTGGAGTTTGGAAATATATGTATTCTTCACTACAGTATCGTGCAACAGGACAATGTCTATTGAGGGCTTTTCCTAACAAACCTCGCTCATCGGCTGCTGTTCAATACAACAACACTTACATTTTCAATGAACTTGACAAGGTGAACAGTCTGCGAAACAGAATTGCCCATCACGAACCGATATGCTTTAGACTTCATGAGGCTGAGATTGATACAAGTTACATTATCAACGAATACCAGAAAATTCAAACCTTGTTTTCGTGGATGGGCATTGATTCACATTCAATGCTTTATGGACTTGACCATGTGCAAAGTGTCTGTGCCAAGATAAATAGTTTAAAAGTGTAATTATAGAGTCTGCTTATGAGCAACGACAAAAATGACTTCTTCCTCCATTCCAATGAGGTAAATCACATAGCGAAGGAGGATTACGACAAGATAGAATTGTTGGTGAATACGGCAAAGGCTTTTGCTCGCAGCACCTACCAGTGCGTCTATATCATTGACTACTTCCACCAGGGTTTCATCTATGCCTCTGATAACCTGGCGTATCTCTGCGGCTTGCAACCTGAGCAACTCTTGGAGGCTGGCTATCAGATGTATATCGACCATGTGCCAGAGCAAGACTTGCAGATGTTGTTGGAAGTAAACAAGAAAGGTTTCGACCTATTCAACGAACTGCCTGTGGAAGACCGCCTGGAATATACCATATCATATGATTTCCATCTAACCAACGGCAAGCATAGCCGACTGATTCATCATCATCTCACCCCGATTCTCCTTTCCGATGACGGCAGGATATGGCTTGCCTTCTGCACCATTTCGTTGGCGGCGACCGATGAGCCAGGACATATCATCATGCAGAAGAATGGCGAGCGTTGGTATTTCGAGTATTCCACAGACCGCCACAAGTGGGAGAGGAAAGAATGTATAACCTTGAGCGAGGCTGAGAGAGAAGTTTTGAGACTGTCTGCCCAAGGCTATACGATGAATGAAATTGCCGATAGAGTGTGCTACCATCAAGGCTTGCAAGCGAAGCCTCTTCGCCAAATTGGGTGTGAAGAACATTGCAGAGGCTCTATTCCATGCGATCAACTATCAGATGATATAAACTATACCTCTTCCAGCAGTGGCGAGAGATAGAACTTAGGGAAATACTTTACCTCCTTGCCTTCCGCAAGTCTGCAAAGGATATTCACGCAATAGCCTGCGGCAATATATGCCCCAATGCTCAGTTGTGGGAAAGATTTCTCTGAATAGTTCTTGATGGCTTCGTCTATCCAAGGTACAGGCTTCTGCCAAAACATACCATACTGCGAGATGTACTTGCCAAGCTTTCTTTGGAATATATCGGCATTCCAACTATCAAGAGCAATCCTATCTTCATTCTTTTCGATAGAATCCTCTTCATGCTTCTCAATAGAACTCTCATATGAATTTCGCTTTTTTACCTCGCTGAAAGGATAGCCTTTCGGTTTTTCCACGGCGAGGAAAGCTGCCTTGCCAAGGTTGACGGCATGGATGACAGGAATGCCCTGCTTCTTGCATTTCTCATCGAAGGCAAACGAGGCTTCTGTATCGTGCAGCGTGGCATTCACGACATACTCTACCCCCGACAAATCACATTGCTCCACATCTTCCATCGTCAGCGTGTCCTTTTCGAGACGAGAGATTCGGAATCTATCTTCTTGCAGAAGACGATTCTGGAAGTCATAGTGCAAGGCACAGGAAGCTATCAAGCCTCCCATGTCTGCACCTGCTATCATAACATTAACTTGATTATTCATATCGTTGAGAGATTAGAAACGGTTTATTTCCTCATTACCTGCACCTTTACCCTTATATCGGTTTCTTGAAGTATTGAAGTTGTACTGCAATGTCAAGAGCAAGGCACGAGTATCACTTGTCATGTTTTGCCTAAGTGTAACATCCTTGTTGTAGAATGTAACATTACGGTAGCTCTTGTTGAAAATGTCATTGGCTTCAAGCGACACGGAGAAACGATTTTTCTTGAAAATGCCTCGACTTTTGGCTGGAAATGCCTCGGGATTATCCTGAACCGGTACTCAAGGACAATTCTTGCATCGAGGCTTTACTGTGACTGAAGAGACGGGAGGAGGGGAAACCTATGTTCTGAAAGATGCCTTTCTGAGGCTTCTGGAGGGGGTGGTGAGCCACGCAAGTGTGGCTCGCGAACAACACAAGTACGGCTCGCGAGCCATGCAAGTGTCGCTCACGAGCCGTACAAGTGTTTTAGATAAGGGGTGTTTGTATCTTATTTCCGGCTGAGTTCGTCGCGGACTACAGCCATCATTCCTTCGACCTGGGCCAGGGCCAGCATGCGTCCGTGGAAGGAGTATCCCGGATTGTAGCCTTTGGTTTCGTCGCCCAGCATGGTGCGTCCGTGGTCCACGCGCATGGGCAGTGCGGGGTTCTCCTGCTCGAAGATGCGGATCAGGTCGATCAGATGTCCGCGTCCTTCGAGGTGCGAGCTTTCGATGAAGTTGCCGCCCGGCATGGCTTTGGTACTGCGCAGGTGGACAAAGTGGGTACGCTTGGCAAACTTGCGGGCCAGTTCGCGGGTGTCGTTCTGTTCGCCTGCACTGAGCGAGCCGGCGCAGAAGGTCAGTCCGTTGTGCGGATTGTCCACAGCTTGCAGGAACCATTCGATGTCGGCCTCGTCCGTTACGATGCGTGGCAGACCCAGCACCTGGAAGGGAGGATCGTCGGGGTGAACGCACATGTTGACTCCGTATTCGTCGCACACCGGCATAACGGCTGCCAGGAAGTAGCGCATGTTTTCGCGCAGGGCATTGCGGTCGATGCCTTTGTACAAGGCCAGCAGGTTGCGGAAGATGTTGACGGGATTCTTGTCGCCTTCCTTGATGTTGCCGTTGACGAAGCCCTGTGTCTTGACGATGATGGTATCAATCAGTTCGTCCTTCTCGGCTTCGGTAATGGTTTTGTCTAATTCGGCCACCTTCTGCAACTCTTCGGCGGTGTAGTCGGCCTCGGCTCCTTCGCGTTGCAGAATCTTGACGTCGAAGTAGGCAAAGCGGATGCGGTCGAAGTAAAGGGAAGAAGTTCCGTCGGCCCAGGGGTGTTGCAGGTCGGTGCGTATCCAGTCGATGACCGGCATGAAGTTGTAGCACACGGTCTTGATGCCGGCTTTGCCCAGATTGGCCAAGCTGACTTTGTAGTTTTCGATGAGTTGTTCCCGTTCGGGGCCGGCGTATTTGATGGCCTCGCATACGGGCAGGCTTTCTACCACCGACCAGCGCAGGCCGTGCGCTTCGATGTAACTTTTCAGGTCGTTGATGGCCTCCAGGGTCCAGATTTCACCGTTGGGCACATCGTGCAGAGCGGTGACAATACCTTCTACGCCAATCTGGCGCAGCATATCGAGCGTGATTTTGTCTTTCTTACCAAACCATCTCCAAGTCTTTTCCATACTATATTATATTTATTGTTTTGTGGGTTTAACGCTGCAAATATAATCACAGTTTTCTAAAGTCAGTCATCTTACGGTGGCTATCTTTATCTGTTGCGGTTCAGCAGTTCTCCCGAAGGACATTCGTAGTTGCTGATACCGAGTTGTACTTTCTCCAAGTCGTCCAACTCGTGTATGGGGCGTTCGATGTCGTAGGGTATGGGCATTTGCGAGAATTGTTGGAAGTAGAGCAGACAAGCGTCTTTCCACCAGACGGCATCGCGTGCCTGGATTTTCAGGCGCGACTGTACATCCTTGAAGCAGTCTGCATCGACGAATGCCTCGGCTTTGTCCCATGTTTTCTGGAACTTTTTGACCTGTTGCACACCGGCATCGTAGTGGCGGCACAATTCGTCCCAAAGGGTACGGCCGCTCTTCATTGTGTGCCCCCAGGGTACGTGGTGGAACCACAGCAGGTATTCTTCGGGACAGGTGGCGAGGTTGTTGTAGAGACGGGCCAGCGAGTCGGGATATTGTGCTACGGCGTTGCTGCCTGTCGAACTGCGGTCGAAACCGATACCTTGTGCGTCGGCCTTGTGATAATAGCTCGGCAACCAGTCGGGGCGTGCGCCGGGCACCTGGCACCAGGGCTCGGGACCATAGTGGTGTCCCCAGGCAAAGAGGTGATGCAGGCCGAGCGGCATCATGTAGTCGACAACGGCTTCGCGGCTTTCGAGCATCATCTTCTTCAGGTCGGTATGAATCGGGCTGATATCCGTTATTCCTTCCTTATAAATAGTTTGTTTCAGCCATTCGTCTGCAATCTCGTCGGAACCGAGTTGCGGATTCCATGCCAGACGGCCGAAGGCGTACCAGTTGGCTTGCGCAAAGGGATGTCCGCACCAGTTGGCGTCCGTACCGATGTTGCTGACTCCGGCAATGGCTTTCAGCGAAGTGGCTGGTACAAATTGGAAGAACTCTTCCCACATAGGAGCCAGGTAGGCAATGTGGTTGGAGTGTCCCAGATACTCCTGTGTAATCTGGAATTCGGCCATCAGGGACGTATGCTCCATACTGCCGAACAGCGGGCTGTACGGTTCGCGTGGCTGGAAGTCGACCGGGCCGTTCTTGACCTGTACGATGACGTTCGGACGGAACTGTCCGTCCAGTGGCTGGAATTCGAGATAGGCCTGTTTGGCGCGGTCGGCATCCGAGGGACTGTAGACGAAAGCGCGCCACATGACAATACCTTTATAAGGCTTCAGAGCATCGGCCAGCATGTTGGCACCTTCGGCATGAGTGCGCCCGAAGTCGCAAGGGCCAGGCTGGCCTTCGGAGTTGGCTTTCACTAAGAATCCGCCGAAATCGGGGATCAGTTTGTAGATTTCTTTGGTTTTGTTTTTCCACCAACGGATGACTTCTTTGTCCAAAGGATCGGCGGTGGGCAGGCTGTCGAGTACCATAGGAGAAGCAAAGTTGACGGACAGGTATACCCGTATGCCATACGGGCGGAAGACGTCGGCCAGGGCTTTTACTTTTTGCAGGTATTCGGCAGATAATATTTGTGGAGATGCGTTTACGTTGTTCAGCACTGTGCCGTTGATGCCGATAGAGGCATTGGCGCGTGCATAGGCTTCATAGCGGTCGGAAAGAGTGTTGGGCAGTTCGTCCCAGTTCCAAAGTGATTTGCCGGCATATCCGCGTTCGATGGTGCGGTCCATATTGTCCCAATGGTTGAGGATGCGGAGTTGGTAGGCCGGGTTTTCGATAATTTCGTTGTCTGTTTTCTGGTCGTTGCTTTGAAGGGCCTGTAATCGGAGCAGGTGGTAGGCACCATACAGAAGACCGGTTTCGTCGGGCGAGGTAATGGTCAGTCCGTCCGAAGTGTGCCGGATGCGGAATCCGTCCTTGTCTAACTGCTTGTCTTTTTTCAGTTCAAGGGTTACAGGGGCTCCTTGCCATGCCTGTTGCAGTTCCCGGATAGCAAGGTCGATGGTAGCCGATTGCTTGCCGGCCGTCACCTGTGCATGGGCATTCAGGGGCTGCCGGAGCCACAGACGGCTTCCGTCTTCAGCCATTAGACTGTTGGCAGAGCAGATGAACAGTGTCAGACAGATGAGAAGATAGATTTTTTGTTTCATGGTCTCGTAAGGTGATTTAGATTATTAAACAGAGAGTGCATAGCCTCTCGCGGTCATGGTTTCCGGATGACCGGTTGAAGTTATGCACTTCTTTCTACATAGGACTATGTTTTATTCGCCTCCTCCGTCGATAGTCAGGATGCGGCCATTTTCGTCATATTCCAGTTCGCACACTTTCAGGCTGCGGAGCCATGATTTTCCGCCTGAAGGCACGCTGTCGTGATGGAACAGGTACCACTTACCTTTGTATTCTACGATGGAGTGGTGGGTTGTCCAGCCAACAACAGGCGTCAGGATGACTCCCTGGTAGGTAAAGGGACCGTAAGGATTGTCACCAATGGCATAGCACAGCATGTGGGTGTCGCCAGTAGAGTAAGAGAAGTAGTATTTGCCATTGTACTTGTGCACCCAGCTTGCTTCGAAGAAGCGGTGTGGGTCGTTGGCTTTCAGCGGCTCGCCGTTTTCGTCTACTACCAGTACCGGACGTGGTTCTTCGGCAAATTGAAGCATGTCTTTGCTCAGCTTAACTACGCGGCTTGGCAAAGCTGGTTGGTCGCCTTCGGGCAGTTCGGGGATTTCCAAGGCTTTGTTGTCCTTGTAGCGTTGGAGTTGTCCGCCCCAGATGCCACCGAAATACATGTAGTAATCTTCCCCTTCTTTCAGTACGGCAATGTCGATACTGTAGCTGCCGCGGATGGGGTCGGGCTGGGGAATGAACGGGCCTTCGGGACGGTCGCCGATAGCTACACCGATACGGAAGATGTCTGTTTTGTCCTTCAGCGGGAAGTACAGGTAATATTTGCCGTCTTTTTCGGCTACATCGCTGTCCCACAGCTGACGGCCAGCCCAGGGAATGTCGGCAATGTCGAGTGCCTTGCCATGGTCGATGACTTCGCCGTGCATGGGATCGTCGGTCGAAAGTACGTGGCTGTCCTTCATTACATACTGGTCGCCGTTGTCATTTTCCACATTGGCGCATTCCCAGTCGTGCGAAGGGTAAATGTAGATGCGGTCGTTGAAGACGTGCACCGATGGGTCGGCCATGTAGTCGGCCGGAAATAAGTATCTCTTTTCTTTTTCCATAATGCGTTGTTTTTAAGGGTTATTTTGATTGATTCTCAGTTTTCTTGTTTTCGTTTATCAGCTCTTTCAGGAAAGGCTTCATCTCGTAGTTGCGGTCGAACAGCAGGGGATATTCCTTGCGTCCGCGTACCGGGAAATTGTTTTTCCACGAATCACCGTCAGTGACTCCCCAGGCAGTTACACGCTCTACGATGTCGGCATGTTTCAGGAAGAGGTTGAAGAATGCTTTCATGCGTGCGTTCCATACGGCGGATACCGAGTCGGGCAGAGCATCCGGATAAGGATTCATCGCTTTCCGGAAAGACACTGTGTCCGAAATATTGGCACTCCGCTTCACGGTGGGCAGTGCACTCATGTCCCATTCCGTAATCATTACCTTTACGCCGGTTCCTGCAAAGGCGAGCATACTTGTTTCGAAGTCTTCAATGGTAGGATAGTCCATACCCATGTGACCCTGCATGCCTACGGCGTCGATGCGCAGGCCTTTTGCTTTCAGCGAATTAACCAGTTTGACTACAGCATCACGACGTCCGGGGACATTCATTCCGTAATCGTTGTAATATAATTCGGCATTCGGGTCGGCTTCGTGTGCATACTGGAAAGCTAAAGGAATGAATTCTTCACCTAAGATTTCATAGAATTTGGTCTTTCGATAGGAACCATCTTCCATAATGGCTTCATTGACTACATCCCATCCTTTGATTTTTCCCTTGTATCGGGAAACAATGGTGGTGATGTGGTCCTTCATACGCTGTTTCAGAACCTCGGCCGATACGTTGTTTCCTTTCTGATCAACACAGAACCAGGGTGCAAGTTGCGAATGCCAGATGAGGCAGTGTCCGATGATAGCCATGTTATTCTCTTGTCCAAACTTCACAAATTGGTCGGCTTGTTCGAAGTTGTATCGGTCTTCTTCCGGATGGATGTTGGCACATTTCATGCAATTTTCGGCAACGATCGAATTGAAGTGCTTTTTGATGATTCTGACAGAAGCAGTATCTTTGCCAGATGATTGATTTTCATTAATGGCTACACCTACTAAGAATTTGTCTCCGAAAGCATCTTTCAATGACGGTTCTTCCATTACACCTGCTTGTTTCCCATTGCCACAGGAAGCTAACAATACGGATGCGAACAAGGTTAAAATAACATGCGTTGTTTTCATGATACGTTAATTTTATAAATTATATTATGTATGAATAAATAAAGGTTTCTGCTTTTCTGTGGAAAAAGCGGATTCCAATTATTTTAGTCTTATTTATGGCGTAATTCAATCTCTTTATTGATTTTATCAATTTTTTCGTCAGTCAGTTCATACTTGGAAATGATGAACATCGCCAAGGCCAGCAGGATGGCAGGGATAACGGCCACTAACCACAGGATGCCTTGCTCGGCAAAAGGTGATTGGCTGACGGCATTTTCCTGGTCGAAACCTACATATGCCAAAACCAGTCCGGGAACTACACCTCCCAGTGCCATACCTGCTTTGTAGAAGATACCGGTCAGGGCATTGACAATGCCCGATATGCGTTTCCCTGTGGTATATTCTCCGTATGAGATAACTTCAGGTACAAGTGCCCACATATATCCGGTTGCTACGATGACTCCGGTCGATTTAACGAATTGTGCCACATAGACTAACCAGATCTGATCTTTTAAGGATGGAGTCATGGAGATGACGTAAAGCATGGCCATACCGATAATGGCGACGGACAGGAAGACGTTGAACATGGCTCGTTTTCCGATTTTTCGTTTGATCCAAGGAACAAGAGGCATGAAAATGAAAGCCGGAATAGAACCTAATGCCATGAAGTTGGCCATCTGGTCGCTGGTTCCTTTTACATTATAAATCATATAATACGATCCGGCCGAGTTTCCTACAGCCATCATGGCAAATGCAGTGATAAAGAAGAAGGCCAATACACGTAGCGGTTTGTTCCGCTTGAATTCTACCCACAAGTCGGATACTTTTACGTTCTCGGTCTCTTTGGCGTCCATAACGACACGTTCGCGACATTGGGTAAAACAGAAAATGAGTAAAGCCAAACCTATGATGCCATAAATTGTCATCGTAATGAACCAGGCATGTGCACTGGTCGTAGTATTGGTCAACCCGTCGGGTGATATGGAGGCTACAATTTTAGGAATACCATATGCGACAGCCAAACCGCCTGTATTGGCCAGGAACATACGTACGCTGGTCAAGGTGGTGATTTCGTCTGTATCGCGAGTCAGAGAGGCGTTGAGTGCACCGTAAGGAACATTGATCAAGGTATAAAGCATGGATAATCCTACGTATGTAATGTATGCATACACCAAAGAGCCTGAGAAACCGTTCCAAAAGCAAAGAATGGCAAAGCCTGTAAGGGGAACTCCTGCCAATACTAAGTAAGAACGGTATTTACCCAGCGGGGGATTGTGCTTGTCAACAAAGGCACCAACTAACGGATCCCATAATACATCGACCACCCGAACAACTAAAAACATAAATGCCGCAACTTCGGGTTTCAGACCATATACATTGGTATAAAAAAGTAGCAAGTACATGCATACTGTCTGATAAATAAGATTCTGGGCTAAGTCTCCTGAGCCGAATCCTATGCGTTGAAGCCAGGATAGTTTGTAGAATCCTTTCGATTCTTCGTTTGTTTTTGTAATAGATTCCATAGATATTTATTTTTTTAGTATTTGCATTGTTTATTTATTGTTCTGATTAAGTTTTAAAGCCGCATCGGCTACACGTCCGCCCAATGTTTTCTTATCCAATGGATGAATATCGTTCCATTCACCTAAATCACTGTTTTTGATGAGTGTGGTATGTGTATTGGTTTGTGCTGCTTTAGCTTGTTCCTGTCTCATTTCGGCCCAGGCTTTTCGTCCCTCCGTGTCGTCTTTGGCAAGAAAATCGGCCAATTCGACGATGTAGAAAGGTAATTGCTGATTGTTGAAAGTACGTCGCCAGTCCGCAATCATGGCGGTAAGTAAAGAGGCGTATTCATTGCGTCGTGCTACGTTCGATTCACCTTGATACCAGATTACTCCGTTTACAATATAGTTCTTGAGTGGAGCAATCATAGCGTTGTACAGGCATACGGGTTTATAGCAGAAGAACATCATTTCGGGGGCATTGGGCATCGGAGCGCCAAGGTGGTACTTCCAGGTTCCCACCAAACTAATTTCTTGGTTTTGGCCTTCTGTCGGAATGATTATCTTATAGGGCTTTTCTTTCACAAAACTTGGATAGCCACCGTTGCTGATGAGACGGACGGTCACATTGTTCTTGCCTGCTGTCAGCAATCCGGCCGGGATTTTGTATATGCGAGGTGGATATTGATAGCTTGTCGTTCCGACGAACCGACCGTTTACGTAAACTGAGTCGGCATCAACGATGCAGCCTAAGCGCAGAATGGCTTCTTTCCCTGTGCAGTTTGCCGGAACTTCAATATCTTTGCGCAGCCAGTGTGATCCGCCAATCGGATTCAGTCCGTTGCTGCCCCAATTGCTTGAAAACAGATCGACTGTTTCCCAATTGCTGTCATCGTAATCGGCGGCATACCATGGAGTCGCTTCGTGTAGTCCGGTATCGCCTAAAAAGAGTGAGCGGTTCCATCGGCTGAAGCTTTCTCCTTCTACTTTTTTGATATGTGCACAGTAAGCATCATCCTCGTATTGGCGTTTGTCGTTGATATATAAAGGAAATTCTTTTAGTCCTTCTTCGCTGATCCATGCTTCGACAGGCGTACCACCCCAGCTTGAGTTGATCAGTCCGACTGGAATACCGTTTTTCTCGTAAGCTGCTTTAGCAAAGAAGTAAGCCAATGCGGAGAATTCCATGACATTCTGCTGATTCAAGGTCTTCCAGCTTGTAGATGGCATGTCGTCTTGCGGTGCATGGAAATTATAAATTTTAGGAACGATGATATGGCGTATTTTATTATTGTTATAGGATGCTATCTCTTCGGCGAACATATCGGTCACCCGACTGACTGGCAGTTCCATATTGGATTGTCCGGAACAAAGCCATACATCGCCAATCAGAATATCTTTGATTTCGATGTCGTTTACTGACATGAGGTAAGGCCCTCCGGCTTTCATCGGTGGAAGGTCGATACTCCATTTCCCATTCTCGTCGGCTGTGGCGGTAAATGTATCTTTCAGCTTTCCTCCCTTAACGGCAGAAGGAAGAATAACCTTTTCATTGTTTATCGACAAGCCTCTCAAAAATTTCACTTCTACGTTTTCGCCGGCATCGGCAGTTCCCCAGATTTTTACGGTTTGTTCTCGTTGTAGTACCATTCCATCTGAGATGAGAACAGGTAACTTCACCTTTGCATCTGCTATTGGTGCAAAGCAAAGGCAAAGCAACACTGCAACTCCTAACCTGAATTTAATATAAACTTTACTTTTATGCATTTTCTGTTTTATATAAATATATTTACTTTATCAATCGTTGATTTATTAAATTACTGATATTCGTATAGTTTAACATGCAATATTTTGAATTCTCCTGTTGCAATGCGTACATGTCTTCCCTGATGAGTTTGATCTCCATTGAGGCGGCGGACATAACTGAATCTGCCGTCTTCTTTGATCTGTATTTCATCCACAGTGCCAAGTCCACAACGTTTCCCTTTGAATCTCTTTGCTTCGGTGATAGGGTTATCCTTCGAGTTTTCGCCTTGTAACTTGAATCCGTCTTCACCCAATCTCTCTTTTCCGTTTCCGGCCGTATCTTCGGTGCTGTTGGCAAATTCAACAACAATGCCACTGCCTGCTACAATGTATTCATTGGTATTGAGCTTGAGTAATATGCCGCCTCCTTCAGGCCAGGTGCTCCCGTCGGTTGCCCGGGCATCCCAAGGCAGAGTAAAATAATGTTTGCAAGTGATAGTCAGTTTCCCGTCGCGGAGGATACGTTCTTTATTTGTCTGATCGAACAGTAATCCTTTCATGGTTCCCTTGCCTTGATACTTGGTAATCAATGGCATCATTTCTTTCAGTATGGCATAGCTTTGCGTCAAAGGGGCCTGGGGAGAATAAGTAGCGTCTTCGATGGAGAAAGGACTGATGCCGATAGCGTCGTGCTCACCAATGGCATAAAAGGCTTTAACTCCATTGTTATCGTCCAGGCGCATTTCTGGAATGAATAGTGGATTGTTGTGCAGGTGGTATTGTGCAACCCAGTTCTGGAATCCGCTGTCATAGAGGTCGGGAGCAAGAATATCAATGGAGGGAGCTCCACAGTGCCATATATCTATAAGGTGTGCCAGCGGTCCGGCCGATGGATATTCGCCCGGTTTGCGTCCACGGCTATTCATCGCGGCATTGACGTAGAGGGGAACAGGATAGATGGAGCGGGCGGTCTGAGCCATTTTCTCTACATAGTTGGCATAGTGCCACGCCATGAAGATTTCATCAGTATAGATATCGTTCCCAAATACTTCTTGCCAGTTGCCTTGGCGTGGACAACCTTGTGCTTTCCATTTCTCAAGCATTTGCGGATGAAGTTTCTTCTTGTTGGTTTGCAGATAATTCATTAATTGTTCCGGTACCGGTGACTGAAATGCCCGGTTGGCTGCCGGGGAATAATCGCGAGCACTCTCAAGCATGCCGATTTCATTTTCAATTTGAATCATGATGACGGTGCCGTTGTCTTTATCTGTTTCTGCAATATGCTTCAGCCATTGTGTGAATGCCATGTTGTCGGCCCGGAACACATTGTCGGAGAAGGCACTCGCTATTTCCAAGGGTTTACCGTTTTGCGTAATGGCGCGCGGATATTTCTGATAATTGGTTTTAAACCATAACGGAGCGTAGCAGCTCATGGAATTTTTCCATGCTCCAAACCAGAGGAATACTATTTTCAGGTCGTTCTTCCGTGCCTCTTCCAGTACTTTGTCGGTCAGGGTGAAGTCGAATTGTCCTTCGGCAGGTTCAATCAGATCCCAATAGGCGGGAACAAGTAGGGTGTTAAGCCCCATTCTCCGGATTTTGGGAAATATTCGTTCGATGTCCTGCGGGCATGTTGCTGAAGAGTTGCCTAATTCACCACCTAATATGATGAAAGGTTTTCCCTCAACGATGAGTTGAGTGGATACTCCTTGCTTTTGTAAAAAACTCTGCTGTGCATGCGGATAGGCTGTCAATAACAGCAAAGTGAGGAGTATGATTGTTCTTTTCATGGTAATATTAGGCATTAGTTCGAGATACTTCTTTGATGACAAAGATACTAATCTGTGTGGTAACTTGTCTCAAATAATGTATCATAAACATTTCCATAGGTAACATCTGTTTTAATATACGTTACATTTTCTTATATATGGGAGATTTTGGTGCCTAAAAACTCTTTTGTGACGGTGAAATGTCGGCTTTGGATTTGATACATATGAAATATGGGCCTGTTGGCTGATGATATGTACTCTGTTGTAAATGTATTTCCCTGATTATGTCAGCTCTTTTCTATTTTTCCACCTTTGCCATACGTGTTTTTGTCCTATTGATTGAGGAAAAGGCATTTTGGGCTATTCTTTATGGGGCTGGCAGTCGTCAACTGTCGCTTGTCTTTTTGGAATGAGGATGGAAATGTGTTTTGTTTCGCTTTTTAACAATATGAGATAGGCGTTTTCTATGTTGCTGATTGTTCCTGTTTCTGTTACGAATCAATAATTTTGTGTGAACAGACTTTTCTCTGTGTTACATAATGTTTCGTCTGCGTTACATTTGCACTTTGTATGGCTCATATATTGAGTATTATACGCTATATTTGGCACCGTTTTTAAGATGTAACATTTCTATATACCATGAATCGATATATTCGCATTATCGTTTTTATTATTTGTTTTTATAGCTCTTTTGACTTGGGCATAGCTCAGACAGGCCGCTTTTATACCATGGAGAATGGATTGTCCAGCAGTTTGGTTAATGAGCTCCTGCAAGATAGTCGGGGTTTTGTCTGGATAGCCACCGAATATGGTTTGAATCGTTTCGATGGCATTCGTTTTACCAATTATCGGCATGTATTGGGCGATTCTACTACCATTAAAAATAACTATGTACATACATTGTTCGAAGACAGCCGGCAGAATCTTTTTGTCGGGTGCATTGACGGATTGATGATATATGATCGTGAGACGGATACTTTTACGGAGATCCCCATGGTGCGTGCTGGAAGAAGGGTGTATCCGCATGTGACGCAAATGTGCGAACTGCATAATGGAGAGGTTTGGATAGCAACCACTGGTCAAGGAATGTTCCGCCTGAATGAGAAGAGGAGTGAAGCTGTTTCGATGGATGGCATATTGCTTCAGGCAAATTATAATTATCTGCAGAATTTTTATGAAGATTCCGATCATAATATTTGGATTGCTACCGATGGCAATGGACTGATCTATTACGAGCCGATCACTCGGAGAAGTCATTTTTTCAGGCATTCGGACATCAATGACAATAGCGTATCTTCGATTGGAGAAGATGCCCAGGGAAATCTTTTTATCGGGACTCCGAAAGGAGGACTATTACGTTATGACAAGCAGAATCACAGCTTCACCCCGATTTCTTACAACAAGTCTGAAGTCGTGTCGGTATATTGTATGGCTTTAGTGGCCGGCAAACTGTTGGTCGGTACAGACGGACAAGGATTAAAAGTCTATAATCCGGCCATTAATGGTTTGGAAGATTACAGCATCAACTCTGCTCCGCAGGATTTTTCGAAGGGAAAAATCCATGCGATAATGGAGGATAAGGATAAGAATCTGTGGTTGGGGTTGTTTCAGAAAGGAATTATGCTGATCCCGAACCAGGAAAATCCTTTTGAGTACTACGGGTACAAGTCAACATATTACAATCCTATCGGCGAAGGATGTGTGATGTCTGTTTTTCAAGATGAAAACTATCATTTGTGGGTGGGAGCCGACAACGAAGGTCTGTTCGAGTTGGGCATTGACGGCAAACGTCTTCATCATTATAAGCCGAGTAGTTCCTCTCAATCGGTTGCAAATACGATTATGTGTATGTTTGAAGATTCGAACGGTGACTTTTGGGTTGGTTCTTACACGAGAGGATTGGCAAAAATGGATCGGAATACCGGTGAGTGCGAATATCTGAAACAAATTGGAAATAATAAGGTCTTGTCCATTGCTGAAGATAATAAGAAAAATCTGTATATAGCAACATTGGGCGCAGGTTTTTTTAAGTATAATTTGGAGACAAAAAAGCTGATGCATTACGAATCGTCCAAGGATGAGACGGGGGATTTAGGACGAAATGAATTGGCTAACGATTGGGTTAATTATTTGATTTGTGACCGTGAGGGGTATGTCTGGTTAGCCCATTATAAGGGAATCAGTTGCTTTAATCCTGCCACCAACAGTTTTCTTAACTTTAAGCAGACGAATACGTTGATTACCGATTGCGTTGGCTATGCACTGTTGGAAGGTGTTGATGGGCGTATTTGGGCAGGTACAACTGCCGGGTTGTACTGCTTTGATAAGAAAACCGAGGAATTTGAACAATATAATATACTGTCAAGGAAGGGTTGCCCAATGATGTTATTTGCGGATTGTGTGAAGACGGGCAACACAATATCTGGATCAGCACTTATAAAAGTATTAGTAAATACGATGTGGAAGGACGGCGATTTGTCAATTACTATGCGGGCGATGGCTTGCAAGGTAATGAGTTCACGCATGGTGCTTTTTATCGGGCTTCTTCAGGAAAGATTTTCTTTGGGGGTGTAAACGGAATAACCAGTTTCTTGCCTGACGCAATCAGTGGCGAGTCGAAAGCCATGGAAGTGTGGATTACAGGCTTTTTTATTTTCGACAAGCCTGTGCACAAAAATACTATTTCCGGTGACAGTCCTGTCATTCAGGAAAATGTTCAGGATGCAAAGCTGTTTCGGCTCGCTTACGATGACAATACGTTCAGTATCATTTTTTCGACTTTGCAATACAATAATCCAGAGCAGATTACCTACCAGTATCGGATGGAAGAATTGGGTACTAAGTGGTTATCGACCGAGCCAGGAGTGAATCGGGTTACTTACAACAATCTGCCTCCCGGTAAATATACTTTTTCTGTCCGGGCGCTGAAGCATGGCAACTATTCGGACATACGTACGGTCAGGATAGTGATCTCCCCTCCATGGTACGAAACCAAGTGGGCTTATTTCATCTATTGCCTGTTGTTTATCTTCCTGGTGTTGGGAGCTATCAGTTATATCCGCTCGCGTATGCGTCACCGTCGCGAACTGATGGAGCGGGAGCATGCCGAACAACTGAATGAAGCCAAGTTGCAGTTCTTCATCAATATCTCTCATGAAATACGTACTCCGATGACGCTGATTATTAACCCGTTGGAGAAGCTTATTGCCGACCAGAAAGACTCTGAACTTCATAAGACTTATCTGATGATTTATCGGAATGCCCAACGCATTCTGCGTCTGATCAATCAGTTGATGGACATCCGCAAGCTGGATGAAGGACAGATATTCCTGAAATTCCGCGAAACCGATATTGTAGGGTTTATCAATGATGTGATGACGACGTTTGATTATCTGGCGCGGAAAAAGAAGATCCGCTTTACGTTCGAGCACGACATGCCGGAATTGAAGGTGTGGATTGACCTGAACAACTTCGATAAGATTCTGATGAACATCCTCTCTAATGCGTTTAAATATACGCCCGAAGAAGGGGAGGTGCAGGTAGCGCTGACTACAGGGAAAGATCCTACGCGCAAAGATGCTTTGAAGGAGTATTTCGAAATAACCGTTACCGATAGCGGTATTGGCATCGACAAGAGCAAAATAGAACGGATATTCGAACGATTCTATCAGATAGACAATGATGTGACCCAGTCTAATTTCGGAACGGGAATCGGATTGCACCTGTCCCGTTCGTTGGTCCTGCTGCATCATGGGATTATCTTTGCAGAGAACCGTACGGATACTCCCGGAAGCCGTTTCGTTATCCGTATTCCTTTGGGGGCTGCTCATTTACGCGCAGACGAACTTGAATCCGGTGAAAGTAACATAAAAATGGTATCTGCACCTTTGAAGTCACAGATTTCTCCTGTGTTGAGTGTGGTGCAGGACGAGCAGCATGCCGAAGAGGAAAAAGTGGTTAAGCCTAAAACTCACCAGAAGGTGCTGGTTGTGGAAGATGAAGAGGAAATACTCACTTATTTGAAAAATGAGTTGTCGGATGAGTACCGGATTCAGACGTGTACGAATGGCAAGGAAGCCTATGAACTGATGCTGGTCGATATGCCCGATTTAGTCATCAGCGACATCATGATGCCCGAAATGGACGGACTCACATTGTGTAGAAAGATTAAGCAGAATACCAACATCAACCATATACCGGTTGTGTTGCTGACGGCCAAGTCGAAGCCCGAAGACCGATTGGAAGGTATGGATACGGGGGCTGACGGTTATATTGTGAAACCGTTCAATACGGACTTGTTGAAGAGTACGATTGCCAATCTGTTGTTGAATCGTCGTATGTTGCGAAACAAGTTCAGCGGCACCCAGCAGCAGGAAGACAAGATAGACAAACTGCAGATGCAGTCGGGCGACGAGAAGCTGATGGAAAAGATCATGAAAGTGGTGAACGAACACCTGGCCGATCCCGACTTGAATGCTGAGTTGCTCGCCACGGAGGTTGGACTTAGCCGGGTACATATTCATCGGAAATTGAAAGAACTGACCAATCTTTCAGCTCGCGATTTCATAAAGAACATCCGTCTGCAGCAGGCCGCCAAGCTTCTGGCCGAGGACAAGAAGCTTACCATTTCAGAGGTGGCGTATGCTACGGGCTATGCTAATCTGTCGCATTTCTCCAATTCGTTTAAGGAACGATATGGCATGTCGCCTAAGGACTACATTAATAAACACCGGAAAGAGTAGTTGGTGGTGAAACATGCGGTGAAACGTCCGTAAGCCGTTATCTTTCACCGTATCCGATTGTATATGAGTGAAGTAGAGTCGGGTGAAAGCGTGAAGGCAGTTCGGGTGATGCTGTTTTTTATCTGTACTATCGGCTGGATATGCCTCGTCAGAGGGGCTTCCTTTCACCTCTAATGTTTCACTTTGCGCCCGTCAAGTGCCACTTTATGTTTGTCAAGTGGCACTTGACGGGCGTAACTATCCATATGAATTCCGGCAATAAGAAGAAGCAATGTCAGTATGCCCCATAAGTAATGTCAACAGGGCTTACAAGCAATGTCAATAAGTAACACAAGCATTGCTGCCGAGCGACACAAGTGTTGTAGCCGAGCAACACAAGTGTTGCTGTTGAGCGACACAAGTGTTTCTCGGCAGGGCTGACAGCACGTAGCGGCTGAGGGTCGGGATTATTTGGACACTCCGTTTCGCCAGATGTCGTTTACCTTTTTACGGATGGCCAGGATATTGACTAAGGAGACGACGACGAACAGCAGGCTGCCGGTCAGCAGGCAGGGCCATAACGAACCGGTTTCCAACTGAGGAAATAGAGTTTGCAAGGTATCCGTGTAATAACTTCTTATCCAGACTACCCCGCCTATCGATAGCAGGAATACAATCAGGTTCAACCCGATGGTCAGCAGGTCGTACGGCATGGCTACCTTCACCGGACTATATCCGATGAGTAGCAGGTTTTCCAGCTTGACGGTGTTTTTCTGCAGAAGCAGGAATATGCTGAGCATCAGGATGTAGAACGACAATAGGCTGATGAACAGGCCGACACCCATGACGATGCCGGTGATGAGTCGCAGGAAGTAAGTCGTCTTTCCGGCGTCTAAGTTATTGCCTTCGGTTTCGTAATTCTTCTGTTGGAAATAGTCGGTGATGGCCGTATCGGTCGGATTGTTCACTTCGACAATCAGGCGCGACGGTTGAGGCTCCTGGTTGGGGGCGAAGGTCTGGTTGGCCCATTTCATAAACGATTGTGGTACCAGTATTGTATTCAGTCGGTTGGAAAATCCGACGATATTTCCCTTGTATTGTTCCACACGTCCGTTGCCCCGCATGATGATGTCCATCTGAATCAGGCTCATCACGCCTTCCGACAGCTTGGGCAGACTGCGGCTCTGGGCGAATCCGAAGTTGTACAGGTTGAGGTAATTGCGGGGGATGATGATGGGGATGGTGTGGCTGTTTTCGTCGAAATGCCATTTGTCTAAATTGACATCGACGTACTCATCGGGTACCGATTCGAAAAACATTTCCGTGGACAGGTGTATGCCTGCCTCCTGCATACCGAGTCCTGCCGATACCTTGAACAGTGAAGGAGTAAAGGCGCCGACGCTGCGGGTGAACGGCTGGCGTTGCAGGTCTTCGATTTCTTGTTTGGTAAAGGTATTGCTTCGTCCGGTCAAGCTGCCGAGCGTGCTGATTTTCTTGGTGGCGATGATATAGTCCTTTTTCATGAAACTGTCTCCTTGCGTGAACAGCGGAAGTACATCGCGATAGAACTGTATGCTAAGCAAGACTATCAGCATGCCGAACAGGTTGGCCAGGAAGAAGCCGGACAGTTGGCCGATGCTGATGTGCTGGCGGAGGAGTTTCCAGACGAGTTTATTCATTGTTTCTTTCAAAGTTAAAGTTTATATACTTCGTTGTATGCCAGTGGCAGGTGTTTGCCAATGGACGTTACGATGATGCCGGCTTGTTGCCGCCCGGCTTCTTCTGTCAGCAGTCGGCTCATGATGGCTCCGTTTTCGTCGTCAAGGTGGCTGACCGGTTCGTCTAAGAATATGAAGTCGAATGGCTGGCACAGGCTGCGGATAAAGGCTACGCGCTGTTGCTGCCCGAAGGACAGTTTGCCGGCTTTTACGTCAGTCTTGTCGGCGATGCCCATGGTTTCGAAAAGGGTGATGATTTCTTTCTTCTTCTTGTGATTGGTCAGCCGGTTCTTCAGAAGAACGTTTTCGAGTGCTGTCAGTTCGGGAAAAATGCGCAGTTCCTGAAAAAGAATGCTGAGCGATTGTCTTCGTATGTTTCCCCATTCGCTGACCGAAAGCGAGCGGATGTTGCGTTCGTCGAAGTTGATGATACCCTGATAGTCGCGGCGGTATCCGTAAATGTAACTGCAAAGCGAGGACTTGCCTGTGCCCGATGCGGCTTCAATCAGGTAGCTCTTACCTTTGCTGAATGTAATTTGCTGATGCCAGATGTCGGAGGTTATGGCATCACGGTCGGCAAACACTTGTGGAAGTGTTTGCCGCAGGTGAATATTGTTCATTTTCTGATGTTTACAGTTCGTTTGCAGTCGTCACGCCTGTAAGCAGTCGGCTTACATCCCGGCAAACTGCCTTATCATGTTGACGATTTGTTTCAGTGAATTGACGTTTTTGTCTTTCATCTTCAGGCTGATGTTTGCCTTTTGTGTGTTTCCTGTTATCTCCAAATATGTTACGTTCTCGCATAATGAAAGAGCCGTGGCAGCTTCCTGTCCGCCGAATTGTGCCAGCATCTTGACTACCGGCAGCGAGCAGATGGCTTCAATGTTGATGACAAAAGCTATGTTTTTGCCTTTTATTTCCGACGCATATTCAGTTTTGGCAGCAGACGGATCCGAGGTCTTTCCGATGCTTTTGTAGAGCAGTTCGTCGTTGGTGGCATAGAACGTTTTGTCCTTGATGCCGAAGAATAAGTTCAGGGAACGCGATTTATAGACATAGTCGTTGTCGCTGAGGCGGATGATGTCTTCGCCACGTCTGAATCCCAGTTCGGCTTTCTTGTCGTACAGTGTTTTCAGTACATCGTTGTTCTTAATTTCGGCATAAGCCAGGAAAGTCGGTGCATTCTGCAAGGTGACATTGACGAGTCCTGCGGTCATGTCGTTTTCGAAGGCGTCGAACAACACTTTCAGTTCGTTGAACTGTTTGACTGAGATGCCTCTCTGAAACTCTTCATTCTGTTGCAGATATTTGAATACTTCTTCGCCGTTCACGCCCATGCTGACCAGAGCCAGTGTCGATTGTGGAAAGTATTTCAGCAGATTGTTCTGGATGGGACGGGTGGTGGCTTCGGCTTGTTTCTCCAGTTTTTTTTGCACTTCGGCGTTCGGGGTGTACCACTCACCATCGATGTTTATCTCTCCTTTCTCGAAAGTCAGGCTGCACAACAGGAACAAGTCTTTCCAGTCGGCGCTGTTGGGCAACTGTTGTTTCACTATTTGGGCATAGTTGTTGGAGATTTCGTTCAAGGCAATATACACATTGACTTCACCGTTCTTCTTCATCGCCTTCTTGAATCCTTCGTTGGCTGTGATGCTTTGTTCGGCTGTTTGTTTCAGCAGATTGGCTATTTGGCTTTTTACATTCTCCAATTGTGTCTCGCCCCTATAGCTTGCTACCATGAGTACCGAAGGGGTGAATGCTACTACAGCTTGGTTGCTGAGCGTAGTGAAGCGATATCCGTCGCCTTCGGCGATGGGGGAACTGATCTGTTCTTTTTCTGTTACCTGGAGCAACTTTTCCAAATCGTCTTCGTTGCTTACTTTGGCCACTAAGGCAGCTTCTACGTTTAAAGCATTGAAGATGTAAACAGGCTCTTTCAGGTTGATGCCGGCTTTATCCGGATTGTTCAGTACCGTTTCCAACTGTTGGAAGGCGGCCGCATTCATTTCGTTTTTCAATGCATCGGTTAGTTTCTGCAGTGCTTCTTTGTTCTCTTTGTCGCCCATGCCGGCTTTTTCACCCAATGACTTGAGGTTGAGTGCCACTACCGATGTGGCATCGGCGGGAATAGCGTTGGTGTACTCCGTTGTCTTTGAACAAGAACTGATAAATACTATCAGCATTGTTAAAACCGATAAGTGGAGAAATAGACCTTTTTTCATATCGTAATACAGTTAAAAGTGAATATATCATTGGTTTTCCAGATTCAGTATGTGGCATGCCACCAGTGCGGCTGTTTCTGTTCTTAGCCTTGACCGTCCTAAACTGACGGGTTGGAACCCCTGTCCGATGGCCTTTGCTACTTCTTCTTCGCTGAAATCGCCTTCCGGCCCGATCATGACCAATGCGCCTTCTCCCTTTCTAACCAGGTCTTTCAGCAATGGTTTCTCTCCCTCATGGCAGTGGGCTATAAACTTCTGTCCGTCGAAGGGTTGGGAGATGAAACGGTCGAAGTCGGTCATTTCGTTCAGTTTGGGCAGACGTGCTTTCAGCGACTGCTTGATGGCGGAGATCAGGATTTTCGAGATGCGTTCGGTCTTGATGACCCGTCGTTCCGAAAAGCGGCTGTTCAGAAAAGTCAGTTCGTCGAATCCGATTTCGGTAGCTTTCTCGGCAAACCATTCCGTGCGGTCCATGTTTTTGGTCGGCGCCATGGCTATGTGCAGATAGCCGCTCCATAGCGGTGCTTGCGGAATGGTTTCCAGCAGGCTGACGAGGCAACGCTTGTTGGTGGCAGTTGTGATTTCGGCACGGTAGAAGTTGCCTTTCCCGTCGGTCAGCATCACTTCGTCTCCCTGTTGCAGCCTTAGTACGCGTATCGCGTGTGCGGCCTCTTCTTCGGGTAGTTCGTTGCGGGTCTGTATGTCTGGTGTATAAAATACGTGCATATCGGTAATAGGGTCGTCCGGGTAAAGATGTACCTACGACTTTTTGAATTGGTTAATCTGATCGCGCAGTTGTGCGGCACGTTCATAATTCTCGTTTTCTACGGCTTCAGCCAGTGCTTCCTTCAAAGCCTCTAAGCTGTCTTCCCTGATGGGTTGTTCTTTATCGTGTGTATCCGAAAAATAGTCAGAGCGTATGCACTCTCTTTCCAGTATGTCGTCGTAAACGAATATGGGTGCATCCATCCTCAGTGCCAAGGCGATTGCGTCGCTTGTGCGGGCATCTATCCGTATGATGGAGTTATTCGTTTTCAGGTAGATATAGGAAAAGAATATTCCGTTGTTGACGTGATAGATGAGCGTACGTACCAGTGAGACATTCAGTGTCTCGAGTACGGACGCAAAGAGATTGTGCGTCAGGGGGCGTGGGGGAGTAATGCCTCTCATCTCGATGAGCAAATACTGAGCTTCATTGGTGCCGATGATGATGGGCAATTGGCGTTCTCCGTTTATTTCGCCCAGCACCAGGGCATAGGCTCCTGCCTGCTCCTGACTGTTTGTGATGTTCAGAACCTGTAGTTCTATTTTCTTTCTGTTCATACCGTTACGGTTATAATTCTTCCGGCCGGTGCTTGTATTTGAAGGCAAATGCAAATACAACGGCTACGACCAGTGCATATATTGCAAACGTGTACCACGCAGCCTGCCATTGTTCGATTTGTGGAACTTCACTGTTGAAGTCAACAAAATGGTTGACAACGGCTTGTGCGCCCAATGTGCCGATAGTGGCACCGAATCCGTTGGTCATGATGACAAACAGTCCTTGTGCGCTGGAACGTATGCCTTTGTCTGTTTCGCGGTCAACAAACAAGGAACCGGATATGTTGAAGAAATCGAATGCTACACCATAGACAATCATGGAAAGGATAAACATCCATACGCCGCTTCCCGGATTGCCGCATCCGAACAGTCCGAAGCGAAGTACCCATGCGAACATGGCAATGAGCATCACATATTTGATTCCGAATCGCTTGAGGAAGAAGGGAATCAACAGGATGCAGAGTGTTTCGGACACCTGTGATAGCGAAATCAGGATATTGGCATGCTGCACGCCGAAGGTATCGGCGTATTCGGGGATACTGCCGAAACTGCTGATGTAGGGGTTGGCAAATCCGTTTGTTATCTGTAATGATACACCCAGCAGCATGGAAAATATGAAGAATATGGCCATTTTCTTCTGCTTGAACAGTGCGAAGGCCCGCAGTCCCATTGCTTCTGCCAGCGATTTGCTTTCGCCTCCTTTATTGGTAGGACAGGCAGGAAGGGTCAGTGCATAGAAGCCATATACCAGTCCGATGAGGGCACAGGCAAAGAACTGGCCGTAATTGTTCTGAAGCCCCAGTATGTCCACAGTCCACATGGAGCAGATGAATCCGATGGTACCGAATATCCGGATGGGTGGGAAGTTCTTGATGGTGTCCAGGCCGGCTTTGTCCAATGCCGTGTAGGCTACCGAGTTGGACAGTGCGAGCGTGGGCATATAGAAGGCTACGCTCAGCGAATAGAATGTAAAGAGAATGCCGAATTCGACGTTGGTTCCGCTCGTCATGCCGTAGTAGCCGGCCAGTGCCATAAAGAGGGCGGCAATAAAGTGGCTGAAGCTTAGCAGTTTCTGTGCCGGTATCCATCGGTCGGCTATAATGCCCAGAATGGCGGGCATAAACAGGGAGACGATGCCTTGCATGGCGTAGAATGTGCCGATGTGTTCAGCCTGGCCTACGTTGACCAAATAACTGCCCATGGATGTCAGGTAAGCTCCCCATACGGCAAACTGCAGGAAGTTCATGATGACTAAGCGGACTTTGATATTCATAGTTCTTTTGCTTTGATTCTTAAAGATAAACAAACGTTGATTCGCACATAGTCTTGCAAAGGTACGATTCGACATGGAGAAAAGCAAATAACCTATGGCTTTTTTCACAGGTTTCGGATAGAATTCATTACTTGACCGGAGGGTTTTGGGGATGCAGGGGTATATAAAAAAAGAAGGGTATCTATCCCAGACACCCAATCTTTATTAACCTTAAATCTAATACCATGAAAAACACAGTGCAAATATAAGGGGTTTTATGTTATACAACATAATAAATTCGAGAAAATCTGCGTTTTGTTAACTCTATTTAAGTATTCAGGGCGTTTTAGCCCTTTTTTTGCTCTCTTTTTAAGTGTTCAGGTGAGATTTATTCTACATAGAGCACCAGTCCTTTCAGATATTCGCCTTCGGGATGATAGATGTTGACCGGGTGGTCGGCGGGCTGGGTGAGTTGGTGCAGGATGCGTACGCTGCGTCCCGACATGGCGGCAGCAGTGAACACGGCCGTGCGGAAGTTTTCCTTGCTGACTGCCTGCGAGCACGAGAAAGTGAACAGGATGCCGCCCGGCCTGATTTTTTCGAAAGCTTTCACGTTCAGCTTGCGGTAGCCTTGAAGGGCGTTGCGCAGGGCGTCGCGATGCTTGGCGAATGCGGGGGGATCGAGGATGATGAGGTCGTACTGGTCGCCCATGCGGTCGAGGTATTTAAAGGCGTCTTCGGCATAGGCTGCATGACGGGTGTCGCCGGGAAAGTTCAGTTCCATGTTCTTGTTGGTCAGGTCGATGGCTTTGGCTGAACTATCGACCGAGTGTACCAGTCGGGCTCCGCCGCGCATGGCATAAACCGAGAATCCGCCGGTGTAGCAGAACATGTTCAGTACGTTGCGTCCGCGGGCGTATCGTTCCAGCAGGGCACGGTTTTCGCGTTGGTCAACGAAGAAGCCGGTCTTTTGTCCTTTCAGCCAGTCGATGTGGAACTTCAGGCCGTATTCGGTAGCTACGTTGTCGGTACTGCCTCCGCGCAGGAATCCGTTTTCCGGGAAGAGATCGGCTTTGAAGGGTAGGGTCGTTTCCGATTTGTAGTAGATGTTGTCGATCTGACTGCCCATTACTTCGGTCAGCGCGTCGGCTATGGTCATGCGTTCCAGGTGCATGCCGGCAGAGTGGGCCTGCATCACGGCGGTGCGTGCATAGATGTCTATCACGAGTCCGGGCAGGTTGTCGCCTTCGCCGTGTACCAGCCGATAGGTGTTGTTGTCGGGTGCTCCGGCTATTCCGATGCTGCGTCGCATGTCGTAGGCTGTTTGCAGTTTCCGTTTCCAGAAGTCGGCGTCGATGTTTTCTTCCTGATTGAAGGTGAGCACCCGTACGGCTATACTGCCTATTTGCCAGTGTCCTTTGGCTATGAATTCGTTCTTTGCAGTGTAGATTTCTACTACTTCGCCTTCTTCAGGTTCTCCTTCCAGGCGTGCGATGGCTCCGGAGAATACCCACGGGTGGAACCGTTTCAATGATTCTTCCTTGCCGGGCTTCAGATATACTTTATACATGTTTGCTATTTAGTTTATAGGGGTTTCTGGTTGTTGAGGCGTGGCAGGCGGTGTGTCGGGTGCTATTTCGAAGTCGCCCGTCTGTTTCAGTTCCTGCAGTTTGTTGTAGATGTTGAGGCATGCCCAGGCGTCGGTTGCCGCGTATTGCTGTTGGGGGACGGTCAGTACGTCGGCTTCCCAGTTGGACAGGCGCTGGCTTTTGGATATTTTTTCGCCGAACAGGATGCCGTAGATCTTCTGGAGGCTTTTCTCCTGGATGCCGAAGGGGCGTACGAATTCCTGCAGTTCGATGCAGGCATGCTGTTCGAAGGGGGCACGCTTGTGCAGCATCATGAAGTCGTCTTTCAGTGAAAGGCCTACTTTTGTGATGTTGGGGTTCTCGAGCAGCAGGATGACGGGCAACGTCAATCCGGTCAGGTTGAGGCGGAACAGGAAGCAATGCTCGTCCGACGCGATTTGCAGCAGTGCCACTTTATAGACGTGGCCTTTGGTGAACGAGGGGCGGGTTTCGCTGTCTATTCCCAGCAGCGTACAGGTCTTCAGGTAGGATACGGCTCTTTCGGCTTCCTGTGGGGTCTGTACGATGTGTATCTGCCCGGGGAACGAGGCTTTCGGCATGTTTTGCAGTTCTTCTTTATCGATGGTTCTTTTGATAAGCATAATTTCCGTGAGTGTTTAAAGGTAGTGTTGGGTGTTGTCATCGGATTCGTATGTCTCGTCCGATGGGTTTTCGTCCTCTGTGTCTGTTTGTGCATACTTCACGTCGTGCAGTGCACGCAGGGTGTTTACTAATTTTTGTCCCCAGTAGAGTGCGAAGTTTTCCTGACAGATGGCCAAGGCGTCGTTCATGGTCTGGTTCAGTCCTAACCGGAAGACGAAGATGAAGTCTTTGATGTCCTGATAGATGTCGGCCAGGTCTTCGGAGATGTATCGGGTGACGGGTTGGTCGCTGTACTTCATGTCGGTGACGAATACGTCCAAATAGTCGTCCTTTTCGGCCATGATGCCGGCCAGGTTCATGCGAATGATTTCGTATGTCTCTTCCGTGACATAGTTTTCGGGGGCTTCATCGCCCATTGTTTCGCACTTGGGCATCATGGCGGCTTTCAGGTAAAGCAGGGGCAGTATTTTCAGGGAGGTATCGACGAATGTGGCACGTTTCATGCCGTCGGCTTGCTCGAGAAATTTGCAAAATTCGGCAGCTACGGTTACAAATTCCACTACATTACGGTCGAATATCACTTGACTTTCTTTTTTCATATCTTTTTAGATTCGAAGCATGGGTCTGCTCATGTTTTGTTTGCAAAGATAATGAAAAGGTTTGTTTCTTCCTAAAAAAAGTGTGTGATATACTCTTTGCCGGAATGTGGTTTCGGGAGCCGGCGGGCTCCCGATGCTGCCTGCGGTGGGCAGACGTGGCTAACTGCCCCGATAGGTGGAGTATCCGTAGGGCGAAAGGGTGATGGGGACGTGATAGTGCTGGTTATCAGTTATTTCGAATATCACTTCGATGAAGGGGTAGAAGGAGGATTGCTCCTGTGATTCGAAATAGGGGCCGATGTGGTAGGTCAGTTTGTAGATGCCGGTGTGGTCGTGCCTGTCCCGTTCGAGGAAGTCTTTCACACGGCCGTCTTTGTCGGTCTGTTTTTCGTCAATCACGGTCCACCGGGCGTCTTTGTCCTGCTTTGACAGGGTGATTCTGACTCCGGGTGCGGGCTTGCCCCGGTTGATGTCGAGGATGTGGCTTGACAGTTGATACTCTTTGGTTTGGCCGAATGCCGTCAGGATGCTGATGAGCACGGCGGTTGCGAATAAATAAATACGTTTTTTCATGGTTGATTGATTGGATGAATGTGAATATTGGTTTGGTTGGCAAAGATAATGGAATTTGTACTCATTACAAATCTGATTGCGGTTTAGCCTGTCGATTTCTGTTTTATTAATGCTTTTCCTGATATTTTTTGATGGGTTGGGGGCATGGGGCGTGCGGACTGCCTGCCGGGCTTTGCGGTGAGCGGGAGGAGGGGATGTGTGCCTGTTTTGTTGAGAATATTCTTAGCCGGACAGGGCTTTCCGGGCCACTCTGTAATCGATTGATAATGAATGTGTTGTGAGATGGCTTGTAAACTATACGACTGAGACCACCTAAGTATAGGACTGAGGGTACCTAAGTATAGGAATTAGGGGGTCTAAGTATAGGACTGTGATAGGCTGATGAGTGAGAGGAGGCTGGACTGTAGATAATATTTACTTTCTTCGCTTTCCCCGTTTAGGGCCGTTGCAAGTTACGGCATCGGTTCGCGGCAGAAAGTCCTTGTCCGGTGGCCTGCGTTGTGTGGAAGTTTGCGGGCCGCTTCCCGGGGTAATGACCATCGGAAAGGTGCGCCGGAGGTCGTGGCCGGTGAGCGTGGAGAGGGTGTTGGAAGACTTTGAAAGTGGATAAAAAATATTCTTTAGTTCCCGTATTTGTGGTTTATTTATTACTTTTGCACCGAACTAATGGGGCTGTCCGGATGCTGTTCCCGTGCATGGCGGGGGACAGGAATGACGTTCTGCTTCCCCGCTCAAGGGTGAGAGAGCCGATTGTCCGTGACGATGCAAGTGCGGTCCCTATACATTATTATATTATGGAGATTTTGTTTCATGGCAAAAAAAGGTACAACTAAAGATACGGGACAGACACCGACGCTGTATGAGAAGCTCGTTTCTGTATTCCGGAGCGAAACCATTCGTTTTGTGATAGGACTGGTATTGGTCATCTTTTCAGTCTATTTGTTATTGGCTTTCTCGTCATTCTTCTTTACGGGAGCTGCCGACCAGAGTATCATCGACAGCGGCAACGCGCAGGAATTGGCTTCGGCCGATAACGGCGTGAAGAATTATGCCGGGTCGCGGGGAGCCCAGCTCGCCAGTTACCTGATAAACGACTGTTTCGGAGTTTCGTCGTTCTTCATCCTGGTTTTTCTGGCGGTGGCCGGACTGAAACTGATGAAGGTACGTGTAGTCAGGTTGTGGAAGTGGTTCATCGGATGTGCGCTGTTGCTGGTCTGGTTTTCCGTCTTCTTCGGCTTTGTGTTTATGGACCAGTACCAGGACTCCTTTCTCTATCTGGGGGGCAGGCATGGCTATAACGTCAGCAAGTGGCTGGTGTCGCAGGTCGGTGTGCCGGGCGTTTGGATGATCCTGCTGTTTACGGCCGTTTGTTTCCTCATCTACCTTAGTGCACGCACCGTTATCTGGTTGCGCGGCTTGCTGTCGCTTAGCTTCCTGAAGAAGAAACAGAAGGCAGAAGCTCGCGAGGGCGAAGTACCCGAAGAGTTTACCGACTCGTGGACAGCGAAGGGTAGGCAGAAGCATACGAAAGCAGTGCCCGATGCTCCGAAGGACGAAGACGGCATGGATGAGGCGCGCGACGGAAAGCAGAAAGCCGCGAAGCCGGACGTGCCGCATGACAGCGAGGACGAGGAAGAAGCCGACAATCAGATTACGTTGGAACTCGACGGAAACCGTCCCGAAGACGGACACCGGAAGCGCGAGGGCGAAGAAGTGACAATGACCATCGAAACGCCTCTGGCCGACACGGTGGAACCCTTGCCGAACCATGAAGCAGGGAAAGAGCCTGGATTCGAGGTGGAATCCGGCGAAGACGAGGAAGAGTATCACGGACCGGAACGGGAGCCCTATAACCCGCGTCTCGACTTGGAGAATTATCATTTCCCGACCATCGACCTGATGAAGCATTACGACGACAACGGCCCCACTATCGATATGGACGAACAGAATGCCAACAAGGATAAGATCGTCAATACCCTGCGCAGCTTCGGCATCGAGATCAGCACAATCAAGGCCACTGTCGGACCTACCGTTACCCTCTACGAGATCACTCCGGAACAAGGTGTCCGCATCTCGAAGATACGTGGCCTCGAGGATGACATCGCTTTGAGCCTGTCCGCATTGGGCATCCGTATCATAGCCCCCATACCGGGGAAAGGAACCATTGGCATCGAAGTGCCTAACTCCAATCCGAAGATCGTCTCGGGGCAGAGCATCATCGGGAGCAAGAAGTTTCAGGAATCGACCTACGACCTGCCTATCGCATTGGGCAAGACCATTACCAACGAAGTCTTTATGGTCGATCTGGCCAAGATGCCGCACGTGCTTGTTGCCGGTGCCACCGGACAGGGTAAGTCCGTCGGTCTGAATGCCATCATTACCTCATTATTATATAAGAAGCATCCGGCCGAACTGAAGTTCGTGCTGGTCGATCCGAAGAAGGTAGAGTTCAGTATCTATTCGGTGATCGAACATCATTATCTCGCCAAGTTGCCCGATGCGGAAGAGCCCATCATCACCGATGTGACAAAGGTGGTGCAGACACTCAATTCGCTCTGTATGGAAATGGATACGCGCTACGATTTGCTGAAGGCTGCACATGTCCGTAACATCAAGGAGTACAATGAGAAGTTCATCAACCGCCGCCTGAATCCCGAAAAAGGTCATAAGTACATGCCCTACATCGTGGTGGTGATTGATGAGTTCGGCGACCTGATTATGACGGCAGGTAAGGACGTGGAACTGCCCATCGCACGTATTGCCCAGCTGGCGCGTGCCGTAGGTATCCACATGATTATTGCCACCCAACGACCTACGACCAATATCATCACCGGTACCATTAAGGCAAACTTCCCCGCTCGTATTGCCTTTCGTGTGTCGGCAATGGTCGATTCGCGTACCATCCTCGACCGACCCGGAGCCAATCAGCTGATCGGACGCGGCGATATGCTGTTCCTGCAGGGAGCCGATCCGGTGCGCGTGCAGTGCGCATTCATCGATACGCCCGAAGTAGCCGAGATAACCAAGTTTATTGCCCGTCAGCCTGGTTACCCTACAGCCTTCTACTTGCCCGAGTATGTGGACGAGAATGCCGGAGGCGATCCGGGCGATGTGGATATGGGACGTCTCGACCCCCTGTTCGAGGATGCGGCTCGCCTGATTGTCATTCATCAGCAAGGCTCTACCTCGCTCATTCAGCGCAAGTTCTCCATCGGGTATAACCGTGCGGGTCGCATCATGGATCAGTTGGAGAAAGCCGGGATTGTAGGGCCGGCGCAAGGCAGTAAGCCGCGTGAGGTGTGCTGCGTAGATGAGACTGATTTGGAGATGCGTCTGAACAATTTGCAGTAATCCTATGTTTTGATTTATTTGAATCTTCATTCTTTGTTGTAGTAAATAAGCATGAAAATCTATAGATATCTGCTCGTATTGAGTTTGTTTTGCCTGACTTCATGGTCGGCCCTTGCGCAGCAGTCGCAGGCCCAGGCAAAAAACATCATGGACCGCACCGCCGAAGCTTTCCGTCAGGCGGGAGGCATCAAGGCTGCGTTTACCGTGCGTACGCGCGACGAGGCATCCGGTGGAACGATTTGTCTGAAAGGGGAGAAGTTTGTACTCGACAGCGAGGGGATAAAGACCTGGTTTGACGGTCGTACGCAGTGGAGCTACGTCGCATCGAATGACGAAGTGAATATCACGGAACCGACCCCGGAGGAACTGCAGTCTTTGAATCCGTATGCCTGGCTGTATATGTATAAGCAAGGCTATAAGTTGAAGATGGGAAAGAACAATGGCGCGGATAAGTCGCTGTATGAAGTCGTAATGACTTCTACCGATCCGCAGCAGGATTTGCAGTGCATCATCCTGTATGTGGCGAAGAATACGTATCGCCCTCTCAAAATAAGCATGGCTCAGCGGGGAGGAAAGAATGTGACACTGATTGTGGTCAACGATTTCCAAACCAAACAGTCGTATGCAGACAGCTTCTTTGTCTTCGATAAGAAGGCCTATCCTACGGCAGAGGAAATTGACCTGAGATGAGCCGAAACGGCAGAAGCAATCCGACGCGATCCTTACATGCGATACGTCGTTTCGGGACTGTTCGGACAGGCTTCCGCAGCATCGGCACATCAAGGTGAAGGGAGATTCATAGATAGCATCATATTATAAAAATGAAATAGATTATGGAAACAGAAAAAGTAAGATGCCTGATTATAGGCTCCGGTCCTGCCGGATATACAGCCGCGATTTATGCCGGCCGTGCCAATCTCTCGCCGGTGCTGTACGAGGGGTTGCAACCGGGCGGACAATTGACAACGACCACCGATGTGGAAAACTTCCCCGGCTATCCTGAGGGCATCACCGGACCGCAACTGATGGAAGACTTGCGTAAGCAGGCCGAACGGTTCGGTACCGATTTGCGCTATGGGGTGGCTACTGCAGCCGATTTGAGCCAACGGCCTTATAAGATCACCATTGATGAAGAGAAGGTAATCGAAGCCGAAACACTGATTATAGCCACCGGAGCAACTGCCAAATACCTGGGACTGGAAGACGAGAAAAAGTATGCGGGCATGGGTGTCAGTGCCTGTGCTACATGTGACGGCTTCTTCTATCGCAAAAAGACAGTTGCGGTAGTCGGGGGCGGCGATACGGCTTGCGAAGAGGCTTCCTATTTGGCCAGTCTGGCATCGAAGGTCTATCTGATTGTGCGCAAGCCTTTCCTGCGTGCCTCTAAAATCATGCAGGAGCGTGTGCTGAACAATGATAAGATCGAAGTCTTGTTCGAACACAATGCCGTAGGTCTGTATGGCGAAAACGGAGTAGAAGGCGTGCATCTGGTAAAACGTATGGGGCAGCCTGATGAAGAACGTTATGACCGTGCCATTGATGGATTCTTCTTGGCGATAGGTCACGAACCCAACTCAAAAATCTTCAAACCTTACTTGGATACCGACGAAGTGGGTTACATCCTGACGGAACCCGGTACGCCACGAACTAAGCTTCCGGGTGTGTTCGCTGCCGGTGATGTGGCCGATCCTCATTATCGCCAGGCCATTACTGCTGCAGCCAGCGGATGCAAAGCAGCAATCGAAGCAGAACGATTCCTCCAGTTAGGATAAAAAAGAAAGCAGGCGGCGATGCACTTACAGTGTACAAGCCGTCCTGCTACCTGTAACTTTCACTGAGAATAAATGATCGGGTCGTTTTTTTCTCAGTTAGGGAAAAATATTTTTCTAACCGGTTAGCTATATTTTCCTAACCGGAGATGCATTATCCGATCTTACTGATTTTTTTCAGTTTCTCTTCGTCGATGATTTTGATTTTCCGTCCGTCGATGGTGATGAGGCGTTCCGTGGCAAATTGTGAGAGGGTACGTATCGCATTCGATGTCGTCATGTTTGATAGATTGGCCAGATCCTCTCGTGACAGGTAAATACTCAGTGTGGAACCATCTTCTTCCAAGCCGTAACTTTCTTTTAAGAACAACAGCGATTCTGCCAGTCTTCCCCGGATATGCTTTTGTGTCAGGTTGACTGTGCGTTCATCGGCAATACCGAGGTCAATGGACAGCTGTTTGATGAAGAACATAGCCAGATTGTTGTTTTGTGTGACCAATGTCATGATGGCAGTCATTGGTATCAGGCAGATGATGGATGGTTCGAAAGCTGTGGCAGCAGTGACGTAGTCTTCCTTGGCAAAATAAGCACGGTATCCGAAATATTCGACGGGCTTAATCATTCGAATAATCTGACTTCTTCCACCTACTCCGTCTTTATGTATTTTGACTTTGCCTGTCAACAGGCACATCAGGGAAGTCGGGGTTTCTCCTTCACAATAGATCACTTCGTTCTTCTTATAATTCTGGAGGGTAAAGTGGTTGGAAAGAAACTCCCTTTGTTCCTCATTAAGAGGCGACCACATATCGGCTATTAGTTCCGGAATATTTATATCTGATAAGTTTATTTTCACCATACTGCTGCAAAGCTGTGTTCTACAGCACAAATGTAGAAAGAAAAAATCAAATATTACGCATTTGATAGAAAAATGTGCAAGATTTTTGTAAAAACTAAGTTTGTTGACTGAATTACTATAGAAAAACAGGTTGGACACTCCTGCTTTTAGGGGGCGGTATGTCCAACCTATTTGGAAAAAGTGGAAAAAGTACCGTTACTTATTTTGTAAATAAAAGTTCTCTGTATTTCGGCAATGGCCATATTTCATCATCTACTTCCATCTCTAAATGGTCGATGTGATCACGGATGCTTGTCAGGTACGGCCGGACATTTTCTTCGTATGCAAATGCCTTGTCTTTGTAGTTGTCCATGTGATTGGCTACTTTGCGGGCTTCTGTCATTTCGCGTACTTGCATTTTGATGGCTGTAACCCTGCGGGAAATCTCACGGATCAGTTCTTTGCGGTCGGCACTAAGCACTTCGTATTCTTCGGGCGAGAACGTTTCGCGTAATCCGCGCAGGTTTTCTAACAGTCTGTTCTGGTAGCTGACTGCTGTCGGAACAATATGATTGATGGCCAGATCGCCTAACACACGGCTCTCGATTTGCACTTTCATGGTGAACTTTTCCAATTCTACTTCGAGTCGGCTTGCCAGCTCGGTTTCGTTGAAAATGTGCTCACCGATGAGAACGGCCTTTGATTGGTTGTCCATGTAGCGCATCAGTGCTTCGGGCACATGGCAGATGTTGGTCAGTCCCCGTCGGGCCGCTTCTTGTTTCCATTCTTCCGAATAACCGTCGCCTTCGAAGCGGATGGGTTCGGAGGCAATGATGGCCTCTTTCAGTGTCCGGAAGATAGCTTCTTCTTTACTGATGCCCTCTTCCATTGCTTTGTCGATGGAAGCTTTGAATTCGTTCAGTTGGTTGGCCATGGCTGCATTGATGGCAATCATGGCAGCAGCACAATTGGATGACGAGCCGGCTGCTCTGAATTCAAAACGATTTCCGGTGAAAGCAAAAGGTGAAGTACGGTTGCGGTCGGTGGTGTCCAAAAGTATCTCGGGAATACGTTCAATGCCCAGCTTCAGCGTGGTCTTTTCTTCGGCTGTCATCTTGTTGTCGCTTATCTGGCGTGAGAATTCATCGAGGATGCCGCTCAATTGTTTTCCAAGGAAAATGGACAGAATAGCCGGTGGCGCTTCGTTGGCTCCTAATCGGTAACTGTTTCCTGCACTGCTGATAGAGGCACGTAGCAGGTCTTGGTTTTTATATACCATCATCAGGACGTTTACCAGAAATGTGAGGAACAGCATGTTGCTTTTCGGATTCTTACCGGGAGCAAAAAGATTGATGCCGGTGTTGGTACAGAGCGACCAATTGTTGTGTTTTCCGGATCCGTTGACTCCGTTATATGGCTTTTCGTGCAACAAAACGGCAAAATTATGTTTCCGTGCTATGCGTTTCATCAAATCCATGACCAGCTGATTGTGGTCATTGGCAAGATTGACATTTTCGAAGATAGGTGCTAATTCAAACTGATTGGGGGCAACTTCGTTGTGGCGTGTTTTTACGGGAATACCTAATTTATGGCATTCTATTTCCAGCTCTTTCATGAAGGCTGTCACTCTGGGGGGAATAGAGCCAAAGTAATGGTCTTCGAGTTGTTGGTCTTTGGCTGAAGAGTGCCCCATTAGTGTGCGTCCTGTCAGACACAGGTCGGGGCGGGCATTATAAAGTGCCAGATCAACTAAGAAGTATTCTTGTTCCCAACCTAAGTTGGCAAACACACGGGTAATGTTCTTGTCGAACAATTGGCATACTTCGGTTGCAGCCTTGTCAACTGCTGCAAGTGCCTTCAGTAAAGGCGTTTTGTAGTCCAAAGCTTCTCCTGTGTAGGAAATGAAGATGGTAGGGATACATAAGGTTGTATCCACTACGAATGCCGGTGACGAAACGTCCCATGCAGTATATCCGCGTGCCTCAAAGGTGTTTCTGATGCCTCCATTGGGGAAAGATGAGGCGTCAGGCTCCTGCTGGATGAGCAGTTTCCCGGAGAAACGTTCGATGACTTCTGAATCTTCGCCAAACTCGATAAAGCCATCATGCTTCTCGGCTGTGCCATCGGTCAGCGGTTGAAACCAGTGGGTGTAGTGGGTAACGTTCAGGGATTTGGCCCAGCTTTTCATGCCGTTGGCAATTAAATCGGCCATTTCACGGCTGATAGGTGTACCTTTTTCAATGGCGTCTTTTACAGCTTTGTAGGCTTCTTTAGGCAGGTATTCCTGCATCTTCTTCCGGTCGAAAACATGGCTGCCGTAGTAATCGGACAGCTTGTTCGAGGGAATAGTGACTTCCAGGGGGCGACGATTGGCCAACTCCTGTAAAGCAAAAAATCTCATTTTTGACATGGTTGTCTTTTCTTTTTGTTGGTTGTTTGGCTGCAAAAATACACCTTTTTTTCTATATTTGCCCCTGTCTATAATGAGATATTACGAGTGAAACGTTTTATATATATATATGTAGGACTCATTGTGTCGCTTTTGTGCTTTTCGGAGGCGATGGGTAAGGATGTCCCCAATGTGTATGGTAAACGTGGTATTTCGGCAGATTCGATTATGGAGAAGGTCATTTTCTTCGCTCCGTTTTATGAAAGTATTGTCGATGAATATCGTGCCGAACTTTATATTAAAGGACGGGTCAATATCCGTAAAAAGAATCATATTATCCGTTTTTTGCCTACGATGTTTCGGGTGCGAAAAGGGGTAAACGAGTATATGATGGAGACCTACAGCGACTTGCACTTTACTGCTCCGGACATATACGACCAGAAGGTTAAAGCCAGTGTCGGGACTGCTTCGGAGTTTTGGCAAGCTGACGGGCGATTGCTGGAATATTTTCACATAAATGTTTATTCCTCCACTTTGCTTTATGATAAATTGCTGTCTCCGTTGGCCCGCAATGCCAAAAAGTATTATACCTATTACGTTGACTCCATAATGGGGCCTGAGTTCAATCGTCAATATAAAATCCGCTTTATTCCCAAAAGCAAAAGCTTTCAGTTGGTCGGTGGATATATGATTGTCAGTGACAATGTGTGGAGCATTCGTGAGATTCGTTTTGCGGGACGTTCCGAACTGTTTCGTTATGACAATTTGCTGAAGATGGGTGAAGTAGGAGAGCCTGACGAATTCCTTCCCATTCATTATTCGGTAGAAGGGTCCTTTCGTTTTTTAGGTAATGTGATAGACGGTAGTTATACGGCTTCGCTCAAGTATAACGAAATTTCTCAGAAAGAAGGAGTACGAGACATCGAAAAACAAGATAAATCGAGATACGATCTGACTGAATCTTATACGTTAAGCAATGATACGAACGCGTATCAGCGCGATACGGCTTCTTTCAATTTATTGCGTCCCATACCTCTTACCGAACACGAACAGATGTTGTATCAGAACTATTTTTTGCATCGCGATACGGCAGGTGTGAAGAAGAAAATAGTAAATAAAAATCTTGAATTCTGGGGACAGATAGGAGATGCGCTTATTAGTCGATATACGGTTAATCTGGATAAATTGGGCAGTGTGCGATGCTCGCCGTTGATCAATCCTTTGCTTTTAAGTTACAGTGGTTCGAACGGAATATCCTATCGGCAGGAGTTTAAATACAATCGGTTGTTCTCTGGTGACCGTCTTTTGAGGATAGTTCCACGAATCGGATATAACTTTACGCAAAAAGAATTTTATTGGAGGGTAAGAAGCGATTTTGATTACTGGCCCCGCAAGCGTGCGGCTTTGCATATAGAGTTTGGTAACGGTAACCGGATTTATAGTAGTGATGTACTTGACGATTTAAAGGCTATTCCGGACAGTTTGTTCGATTTCAATCAGATTCATTTGGATTATTTCAAGGATTTGTATCTGAATGTAGAGCACAGTTGGGAAATAGTCAATGGTTTGACACTGGATTTGGGTCTGTCGATTCACCGGCGTACGGAGGTAGAACGTTCTAATTTTGAAATTGTCTTTCCTGATACGCCTCCTGTCGCACGCTCTACGACAGACGAGCCGGCTGATCTTCCCGGTTTCGATCCGGAAATCCTGAATAAGTTTAGGCATACTTATAACAGTTTCGCCCCGAGGGTGCGTTTGACATGGAAGCCTGGACAGTATTATTACATGAATGGGGATCGTAAGGTGAACCTGAATTCAAAATACCCTACAATATCGGTTGACTGGGAACGTGGTATTGGAGGACTCCTTAAGAACTCCGGAAGTTACGAACGGGTTGAAGTTGATTTTCAGCACAATGTACCTTTGGGGCTGATGCGCGATTTGTATTTCCGACTTGGCTGGGGAGCATTCACGCGGCAGGAAGAACTTTACTTTGTGGATTTTGCCAACCTTCGCCGTTCCAATCTTCCTACAGGTTGGAACGACGATATCGGTGGGGTGTTTCAGTTGTTGGATGGCCGCTGGTACAACTCTTCGCGAAAGTATGCACGCGCTCACGTCGTTTATGAAGCACCTTTTTTGCTGATCAAACATTTGAATAAATATACGCAATATGTGTTGAACGAGCGTTTGTATTTCAATATGCTGTTTGTGCCTCACTTGAATCCTTATCTTGAATTTGGCTACGGTATTGGTACACATATATTTGATTTTGGAGTATTTGCCAGTTTTGCCAATTGGCAGTATCAGGAGATTGGAGTCAAGTTCACATTCGAATTGTTCAATCGGTGATGCAGGTGAAGTGGAACTGACTGTTCTTTTATGGAGGATGCTTTTGAAAAAATGTGAAGTGCAAATCGATTGAGTAGAGTAAGTATATACTTCTTCACTTTTTTCTCATTGTTTTTAGATAGAAGTTTTTGCTGTTCAAGAAAATACTATTATCTTTGCGCCCGATTTATTGAGTCAATATAAAGTCTCACTTAATTAACGAGTTAAACAAACAATTTTATTAATGGAAAATTTAAAAAATGTTGCTCCCATTGAAGACTTCAACTGGGAT
>OMCT01000217.1_pt1 | contig 47771 bp, 42 predicted proteins | sample 1674301 | NCBI WGS metagenome assembly OMCT01 (sample SAMEA103958158, study PRJEB25191) | human gut metagenome
TCCCCAAAAAGATTCGATAGGAAGACGGGCTATAAAATCAAGGGCTTGTTCCGGATGAATGGTGCATAAGCCATCCGGTTTGCGATAGTCCGAAGCTATTTTAGCCAGAAACTTATTATAAGAAACTCCGGCAGACGCAACAAGGTTGAGTTGTTCCCGTATCTTCTGCTTTATTTCCTTTGCTATATCCACAGCCAGGGAAATATCTTTCTTGTTTTCAGTGACATCCAAGAAAGCTTCATCCAGAGACAGAGGTTCGATGATATCCGTATATTCGTGGAAAATCTCATGTATCTGACGGGAAACGGATTTATAAACATCCATCCTGCCAGGTACAAAAATGAGTTGGGGACAAAGACGTTTCGCCTTTTGCGAAGCCATAGCGGAACGGACACCGTAACGCCGGGCTTCATAGCTAGCAGCAGCCACGACTCCCCTCTCTTCTGCATGACCTACCGCTAAAGGCTTGCCACGAAGTTCTGGATTATCACGCTGTTCTACAGAGGCATAGAAGGCATCCATGTCGATATGTATAATCTTTCTCTGCGTCATTGTTTAGGATTAGCAGAGCAAACTTACTATAAATTCCTGAATAAATCCTGCTTATCGGTTCAAGAAATAATATGCTTATGATTTTTATAGATATAAGTCAAAAAAACATTCAATATCTTGTCAAAGACAGTTCTTATAATATTATATTTGCATATCGTCTATTCAAAATATAGAGGTAGTTAATAAGTTTGTGCCACCATACAACTCTTTAAGATTATGAAAAACACATTATTTTGCTTATTCATATTTTGCAGTGTTTCCACATTCGCTCAAAATGGAATCACTTTTAAGGTCGAAAAGCTTTCAAAGCCTGAAGAATTACTTCATCTAGACTCCCCGAATGAAATTTACGAAAGTCTTATATTATCAGATATGAACATAGAGCCTTATGAGATAAAAGAGAAGAATATCAAGGTTCCTTATCATATCATTGCAAAGAGCGAATCTCCCGACAGTCTCGTTTCTTTTGGCCCTAATTCTTTTTTCAACGGTATGTATCAGGCTTATGCGGATCACAGGCCATTTGTATTGTCCCCGGACATGATTTGGCTATTAATCAGCCAGGGATTTGCACGCCATATCAATGCCAATCAGGAATCTATGAGAAATGAGCTTGTTGATTTCTCCGGCAAACTATCCTTAATTATAAGAGAAGACAAAAAATTGGAGGACCCTACTCTTTCATGGGAGGAAATCTTCCCGCAATTTACAGAACAAATATCCCAATACACCGGTAATCATCTGACCGAACTGCTCACCTGCAATTTTTCAACGACTACCTCTTTAGAGAAAGTTGCTTCCGAAATAACAATCATGGAGGCTGTAAAACCTTATTTTGAGTTTATAATCATACGCATTGTCTGTGGAATACCTGAAATAACTCTCGAAGGAACACCAGAGGACTGGGAAAAACTACTGCACAAAGCCAGAGGCTTGAAAGAATACAAACTCGATTGGTGGATTTCAGAATTGGAACCTCTTTTGGAAGAATTTGTCAAAGCATCCAAAGGAGAAGTTAATAAGAACTTTTGGCGCAACATGTTTAAATATCATTCACAGAAACGATACGGAGCCCCAAACATTATTGATGGATGGATCGTGAAGTTTTTCCCTTATGATAAGGAAGGGAAAAGAAATTATCTGAAACAGCTTGAAGGCAAAAATTGTCTCCCTGATGAGATAGTGAAGGTAGATGTAAAGTATCAGGAAGTATATGGCGACGCTGTCAAAGAAACTCCATTAGAATTTTGGGCAGGTTTCATCGGGTTAGAACAAAACAGCAAGACTTTTGCTCTGCGACCGCAAATTGGTTGGATGGTCAGGAAGAAAGATGTTAACAAGGAAGGATTAAAAAGTAAATTAAGTGCTGATGCTCAAAAGGATGGCTGGGGAAGCGGCATCAATATCAGAGTAAAAGAATTTCCGGCTGTACTGTTGGAGCTCAAAGAAATAAAAAGGTTGGATATCCAATTTATCGATACAATTGATATACCGGACGAAATATCAAAAATAAAAATCGGATCGTTGAGTTTATATGGAAAGATTACTAAAGAGGAAATAGAGCGTATTAAAAGATTATTGCCTGATACGGATATAAAAATAAATGGTTCGCGAAGTGGGAGTGCTTCATTTATGACTCCATAATAAAAAGAGGCTATCCAAAAGCCATAAGTCAGATTTCAAAGGCTATCAAGATGCACTATCCCGAAAAGAAAGGATATTCAGCGAGAAGCCTTACCTATATGTGTCAGTTTGCCCGAACATACCCACTAGAGATATTACAAAGAATGCTTTCTTGTGACAAGGTGTTGAGAACGCCAACAATCCCCAATATGCTATCCTTGACTGATGAACTGAACTGTTTACCAATTACGCAAGAACCTCTTGCGCAATTTCAGACAAATATATTTCAATCAAAAGAATTTACGCAAGAGCCTCTTGCGCAAATTCAAAAGATAGACAAGACAATCTCCGCAATGCTGCAAACATCCATTGATGATATTGAAAAGGATTTTGTTTGTTCCCCCATTTCAAAAATAAACTGGACCAGTCATGTGATACTATTGGATAGCTCATTACCCTTAGGAAACAAATATTGGTACATGAAACAGTCCGTTGAAAACGGATGGAGCAGCAACGTATTAAAGATACAGATTGAGACTAATCTGTTCAAACGGCAGATAGAAACACAGAAAGTCAACAATTTCACAAAGACCTTGCCCACCCCTCAAAGTGACTTAGCCAACTATTTGCTGAAAGACCCGTATATATTCGATGTAGCAGGTACAAAAGAACTGGCAGATGAAAGGGATATTGAAAAACAGCTTGTAGAACACGTCACAAGGTATCTATTGGAAATGGGGAACGGCTTCGCCTTTGTAGCCAAACAGAAACATTTCCAAGTCGGGGACAGCGATTTTTATGCAGACCTTATCCTATACTCCATAAAACTTCACTCCTATATAGTCGTAGAATTAAAGGCTACTCCATTCAAGCCAGAATATGCAGGGCAATTGAATTTCTACATCAACATCGTAGACGACCAGTTGAGAGGTGAAAACGACAACAAGACAATAGGATTGTTGCTCTGCAAAGGTAAAGATGAAGTAGTGGCACAATATGCCCTAACGGGCTATGCACAGCCCATAGGAGTAAGCGACTACCAGCTAAGCAAAGCCATTCCCGAAAATCTGAAATCCGCCTTGCCAAGTATCGAGGAAGTGGAGGAAGAATTATCACAGCTACTCGATAACAAGAAAGACGAAAAGTAATCCGATCAGTCCCGTTGTGACAGTCTTGACATTTAAGCCGTCTGCCACCTATACAACGACCGATTCGACCCGAGCATTGACGAACAGATGAATATCACAGAAAATAGAAATATTAAATAAAACAAAAACACCCCGCTTTACATTATTAGGATGTAAAGCGGGGTGCAAATCTCATAAAACACTAGAAATCAGCATTTAAAGTGGAGCTGCGGGGGATCGAACCCCGGTCCAAACGAGGAAATCATAAGCTTTCTACATGCTTATCTTTGCCTAAATTTTCGTGCAGGAGCAGAACCAAAGCCATCAATTCCTGCCTTATCCTCTAAAGTTTCATCAAAAACGCGAGGCCGCTTCTGACTATCCCCGATATTACTGCACCACTGAACCGGAATGCTTCGGAGCAACAGCTTCCGAGTGATGTCTCGTCCTGACACCTAGTGTCTGGATTAAGCTAATCTACTGTGATTCGATTAAGCAGCAAGAGCGTAATTAGTTTCGCCAGATAAAGTTTTGATAACTGAGATTTAAGTGGAAATTACCGACCCACTGCATGCTTACCTACCATTTCTGCCCGCTGTCAAATCCAGTCAACCCCATGACTTTTTCATGCTTTTCAGCGTTCAGGGCGCAAATATACGGATTATTTTTAAAAAGCCATGCAAACATCCGCCAATAACCACGAAAAAACCAAGAACTCATCTCCCACTGAATGAAAAGTGACACAATATGTATCTTTTTACCACCCGCCGACAGCCCTAACCACTATTTTTGCACTACAATTATTCATCAACTACCTTTACTAACAGAAAAGAACCATGAACAAACTATTCATTGCTACCCTACTGCTAAGTAGCGGCACTTTCCTGTCGGGTCAGACACTGCCCCGCATCCCCGCAACATACAAACCGTCGAAAAGCGCAATGTATCATCGAGGTTGGATCGACTTCAACAAGAACGGCGTAAAGGATGTCTATGAAGACCCTACCGCCCCTGTCGATGCCCGCGTCGAAGACCTGCTCAGCCAGATGACGCTGGAAGAAAAGACCTGCCAGATGGTAACCCTCTACGGCTACAAGCGGGTGCTGAAAGACGACCTGCCTACAGCCGAGTGGAAACAATCGCTTTGGAAGGACGGCATCGGTGCCATCGACGAACACCTGAACGGCTTTCAGCAATGGGGGCTTCCACCGTCGGACAATCCTTACGTTTGGCCCGCTTCAAGACACGCCTGGGCTCTGAACGAAGTGCAACGTTTCTTTGTAGAAGAGACGCGGCTGGGCATCCCTACCGACTTCACCAACGAGGGCATCCGTGGTATCGAAAGTTTCCGCGCCACCAACTTCCCCACTCAGTTAGGCTTGGGACATACGTGGAACCGCAAACTGATACACCAGGTAGGACTCATCACCGGACGCGAAGCACGCATGCTGGGTTATACCAATGTATATGCCCCCATCCTCGACGTAGGCCGTGACCAGAGATGGGGACGCTATGAAGAAGTATATGGCGAATCACCCTATTTAGTAGCCGAACTGGGCATCGAAATGGTACGCGGACTGCAACACAACCACCAGGTAACTTCTACCGGAAAACATTTCGTGGCATACAGCAACAACAAAGGCGCCCGCGAAGGCATGGCACGCGTCGATCCTCAAATGTCACCACGCGAAGTAGAGAATGTACACGTCTATCCCTTCCGTCGTGCCATTCAGGAAGGAGGCATGCTGGGCATCATGAGTTCGTACAACGACTACGACGGTTTCCCCATACAAGGCAGCTACTACTGGCTGACTACCCGCCTGCGCGGCGAAATGGGCTTCCGCGGATATGTTGTGTCCGACAGTGACGCCGTAGAATACCTCTATACCAAGCACGGCACTGCCAAGGACATGAAAGATGCCGTACGCCAGAGTGTAGAAGCCGGACTGAACGTACGCTGCACATTCCGCTCCCCCGAATCATTCGTTTATCCGCTGCGCGAGCTGGTAAAAGAAGGCGGACTGAGTGAGGAACTGATCAACGACCGCGTGCGCGACATCCTGCGGGTGAAATTCATCGTAGGCTTGTTCGACTCTCCCTACCAGACGGACCTGGCCGGTGCCGACAAAGAAGTGGAAAAAGCCGAAAACGAAGCCGTCGCACTCCAGGCTTCGCGCGAAAGCATCGTGCTGCTGAAGAACGAATCGGAACTTCTGCCGCTCGACATCAACCGGATCAAGCGCATCGCCGTATGCGGTCCGAACGCCAACGAAGAAGGATATGCCCTGACGCATTACGGCCCGCTGGCAGTAGAGGTGACCACCGTACTCGAAGGCATACAAGCCAAAGTGGAAGGCCGTGCCGAAGTGCTCTACACCAAAGGCTGCGAACTGGTAGATGCCCACTGGCCGGAAAGCGAACTGATAGACTATCCGCTGACCGCTGACGAACAGGCCGAAATAGACCGTGCCGTCAAGAATGCACGCCAGTCGGACGTTGCCGTTGTTGTATTGGGCGGTGGCCAACGTACCTGTGGAGAAAACAAGTCGCGCAGCAGCCTCGACCTGCCGGGACGTCAATTGCAACTACTCCAGGCCGTACAGGCAACAGGCAAACCTGTCGTACTGATTCTGATCAACGGACGTCCGCTCTCCATCAACTGGGCCGACAAGTTCGTACCGGCCATCCTCGAAGCATGGTATCCCGGATCCAAGGGAGGAACAGCTCTGGCCGACATCCTGTTCGGCGACTACAACCCGGGAGGCAAACTGACGGTAACCTTCCCCAAAAGCGTCGGACAGATACCTTTCAACTTCCCCTGCAAACCTTCGTCGCAGGTTGACGGTGGGCAGAACATGGGATCGGACGGCAACATGACCCGTGTCAACGGTGCCCTTTATCCCTTCGGCCATGGCTTGAGCTATACGACATTCGAATACTCCGACCTCGAAATCTCACCGAAGGTCATTACTCCCAACGAACGTGTACAAGTAAGCCTCAAAGTGACCAATACAGGGAAACGTGCCGGCGACGAGGTAGTACAACTCTATACGCGCGATGTTATCAGTTCTGTCACTACTTACGAGAAGAATCTGGCCGGATTCGAACGCATCCACCTTCGTCCGGGCGAAACACAAACGGTGACGTTCACCCTCGACCGCAAGCACTTTGAACTGCTGAATGCTGATATGAAGTGGGTAGTAGAACCGGGCGAATTCAGCATCATGGCAGGAGCTTCTTCCGAGGACATCCGCCTGAGTGGAGTGCTTCAGGTAGAAGACTATGCAACCCGCCTGCAAGCCATCGAAGCACAAAAGCCACAAAGCCCCGTCACGGCCAGTACCAACTCGGAAAGCACAAGCTTGGTACTGGACGGCAAAGCCGACACTTCATGGCAAGGGAATAAGGGGGACTACATCACCCTGGCTTTGGACGGTTCTCCACACGTAGAAAAAGTGGATATTACATTCGTCCGCGAGAACAACCTTCCGGCCGAATTTGAGATACAGTTGTCGGGCGGAGGCGGACAATTCCTCACGGTATATTCGGGCACCGTAAGCGAATATGGCAAAGCTATCACTTACAAGTTCAAAGGAAGTACCGCGAGCGATCTGCGCATCGTATTGAAAGATGACCGGGTAGGCGTAGCAGAAATAAAGCTGTAACAGGTACCCTGTCAGGAATATCCTAAAACGTAAATTGGCACAAACTGACGCAAACCATTTCTACTGAATGTCTGCGTCAGTTTGTGCCAATTGTATTTTAATATAACAGTACTATAACCGCTTTTGAGAAACACTTGCACGGCTCACGAGAAACACTTGTATGGCTCGCGAGAGACACTTGCACGGCTCGCGAGAAACACAAGTGTGGTTCACAGCACCAGCATCCCTACAATACACCCTTCGAACTGGGCAATTCGAAATGATAGATGTCACGCTTCACAGCCATCTTCAGCGCACGAGCCAATGCCTTGAAGATGCCTTCTATCTTGTGATGCTCGTTCTGTCCTTCAGCTTTGATGTTCAAGTTCATGCGGGCAGCATCGCTCAACGACTTGAAGAAGTGGAGAAACATTTCCGTGGGCATCTCGCCTATCTTTTCACGGTGGAACTCGGCATCCCAAACTAACCAGGGACGTCCGCCAAAGTCCAGACAAACCTGACACAAGCAATCGTCCATCGGCAAAGCATAGCCGTAGCGTTCAATTCCACGCTTGCTGCCCAAAGCCTGATACAGACATTCGCCCAAAGCCAGTGCCGTATCCTCGATGGTGTGGTGTTCATCGACTTCCAGATCGCCCTTCACACGAATGGTCAGGTCCATTCCTCCATGCTTGCCTATCTGCTCCAGCATGTGGTTGAAGAAGCCCAAGCCGGTATCAATATCACACTTTCCGTCACCATCCAGGTTGACTGCCACGTAAATGTCGGTCTCCTTCGTCGTACGACGGACTTCTGCCCTGCGTTCGCCGGCAAAGAGGAACTCGGCAACCTTATCCCAGTCGGTCGTAGCAAGAGCACACACTTGCTGGAGTCCTTCGCAGGCAGCCTGCCCGCCTTCAGCCACCGGCTTCAGTGCCTGTACGTCGTCATTCAGAAATATAGCACGGCAACCCAGATTCTTAGCCAACTCCACATCGGTCGGCCGGTCGCCTATCACAAAACTGTTCGCCAGGTCGTAATCCGGATTATGAAGATACTTCCCCAACATGCCCGTACGGGGCTTGCGGGTGGGCGCATTGTCGGCAGGCATACTCCGATCAATGCAGACCTCATCGAACGTAATGCCTTCGCCAGCCAGCGTTTTCATCATCAGGTTATGAGCGGGCCAGAATGTCTCTTCCGGAAAAGAAGCGGTTCCCAGTCCGTCCTGATTGGTCACCATGACAAACTCAAAGTCGAGCTTGCTGCGAATGAAGCCCAAATTACGCATCACTTTGGGATAGAACTCCAGCTTCTCCAACGAATCCAACTGATAATCGACAGGCGGCTCGATGACCAGCGTACCGTCACGGTCAATAAAAAGAACTTTTTTCATCATCTGCTCAAGAAAAGTTTTTCAATGCTTCTATCAGTTTGTTATTCTCGATCCGGGTACCAACCGTCACTCGTAGACAGTTTCCGCACAAGGCCACCGAACTGCGGTTGCGCACAATGATGCCGCGACTTACCAGGTAGTTGTATATCTTCACTGCGTCTGTCACCCGCACCAGGAAGAAGTTGGCATTCGAAGGATACATCTTGACCGTACACGGCAGTTTGGCAAATTCAGCTTCCAAGTAGCCACGCTCTTCTTTCAGTGTGTGTACCCAGCGCTCAACCTCGTAATAGCGGTGCAGCATCTCCATGGCCTGCTTCTGTGTCAGAAGATTTACATTATAAGGATACTTTATCTTATTGAACACAGCAATAATCTGAGGAGAAGCAAAGGCCATACCCAGACGGATAGCCGCACATCCCCAAGCCTTAGAGAACGTCTGCAGGATAATAAGATTGGGATACTTATCCAGGTCGGCCAGGAAAGAAGGAGCTTCGGAGAAATCGTTGTAGGCCTCATCCAAAACAATCAGCCCCTGAAAGGCAGCAAGCAGTTTCTCGATTTCGGCACGCGGCAAGTCATTGCCCGTAGGATTGTTGGGAGAGCAAAGGAAGACTACCTTCGTATGTTCGTCGGCGGCCGCCAGCAACTTGTCGGCCGAAAAGCTGAAGTGTTCATCAAGCAAAACCTTCCGATACTCTACGTCATTCACTTCGGCGCATACCTGATACATACCGTAAGTAGGGTCAATAGCCACCACATTGTCGATACGTGGCTCACAAAAGGCACGGAATACCAGGTCAATGGCTTCATCACTGCCGTTTCCCAAGAAAATGTGGTCGGCAGCCACCTTCTTTACTTTAGCCAGCTCACTCTTCAATTCGCACTGCAAAGGGTCGGGATAGCGGTTGTGAGGGCCATTGTAGGGATTCTCGTTGGCATCCAGAAAGACGGAAGCCTCCACTCCCTTATATTCATCGCGTGCTGAAGAATAAGGTTTCAGACGCCAGATGTTCGGACGGGTCAGTTCCTGTATTGTCTTCATGATTTATCGTTTTGAGTTATTGTAAGGCTTTCAATCTCACGGTTATTGCATTCTTATGTGCATCCAAATGTTCGTTGGCAGCCATCACTTCAATGGCCGAACCGATGTGGCGAATGCCTTCCGGCTGAATTTCCTGGAAAGTAATCTTACGGATAAAGCTGTCGAGACTTACCCCACTATAGGCCTTGGCATAGCCATTGGTCGGCAAAGTGTGATTGGTACCCGAAGCATAATCGCCCGCACTTTCGGGAGTTAAATGTCCAAGGAATACAGAACCGGCATTCACAACACGCTCGGCAACCGAAAGATAATCGGCCGTTTCCACTATCAAGTGTTCGGGTGCATAAGCATTGGTCAGTTCGATGGCTTCGTCCAGACTATGCACCACAATCAGCTTGCTATTGGCAAGCGACTTGCTGGCAATCTCCTTACGCGGCAAGAGTTCGAGCTGGCGCTCTACTTCAAGCTTGACCGCTTGTTGCAACGCCTCGGAAGTGGTAATCAGCATGGCTTGACTATCGACCCCGTGCTCGGCCTGACTCAATAAATCGGCAGCTACAAAGACCGGATTGGCTGTCTCATCGGCCAAGACCGCTACTTCGGACGGACCGGCCGGCATGTCAATGGCCACATCGCGCAGGCTGACCAATTGTTTGGCCGCAGTAACATACTGGTTGCCAGGGCCGAATATCTTATACACCCGTGGTACACTTTCCGTACCGTAAGCCATCGATGCAATGGCTTGCACCCCACCTATTTTGAAAATACGATTCACACCTGCTACCTTGGCAGCAAAAAGCACAGCTGGATGTACCTTGCCGTCACGCCCTGGAGGAGTACAAAGCACAATTTCTCCGCATCCGGCAATCTTGGCCGGCACGGCCAGCATCAATACGGTAGAAAACAAGGGCGCCGTACCTCCGGGAATATAAAGCCCCACCTTCTCAATAGGAACGGCTTTTTGCCAACAAGTAACTCCGGGAACGGTCATTACATTCTTCCCTTCGAAACGTTGCGCAGCATGAAACGTAGTAATATTTTTGCTTGCCAAACGGATGGCACTCTTCAGTTCATCTGTCAGTAGCCGTTCTGCTTCATCAAACTCTTCGGACGATACAGCCAACGATGTCAACTCCACCTTGTCAAACTGCCGCTCGTATTGCAAAACAGCTTTATCACCTTCCTGCTTTACCCGGTCGATGATATCCTGCACCACACCAAACAAACTCTCCGTGTTCATAACAGGCCGTTTCAGTAAATCCTTCCACTGCGACCTGTCGGGATAACTAATCAATATCATAATAACAACTTATAATCTTCATCCTCTATATATCATACAATCATTTTCTCTATCGGAAGCACCAGAATGCCTTCTGCACCCAATTGCTTCAGTTTGCCAATGATTTCCCAAAAGCATTTTTCATCAAGCACGGTATGCACCGAACACCATCCCTCCTGTGCCAAAGGCATCACGGTAGGACTTTTCATACCAGGCAATACTGCCACAATCTCATCCAAGCGTTCCTTTGGCGCATTCATCAGAACATATTTCTTGTCTTCAGCGGTCTTCACAGCATCCATGCGGAAAAGAAGCTCTTTCAATATATCCTTCTTTTCATCTGTCAGATGTTTATTGCCGATAAGCAATGCTTCCGATTGCATCACAACCTCCACCTCTTTCAACCGATTGCTGACTAACGTAGATCCCGAACTGACAATATCAAAAATAGCATCAGCCAAACCTATCCCCGGTGAAACCTCGACAGAACCTGTTATCACATGAATCTCCGAATGTACATTGCACTTTTTCAGATAATCAGTCAATATGCCTGGATAAGAAGTGGCAATCTTTCGTCCTTCAAACCATTCTACACCCGGATAATCAATATCCTTTGGCATAGCCAGTGACAAACGGCATTTACTAAAGCCCAGACGCTTGACAATTTCTGCATCCTCGCCCCGTTCTACAAATTCATTCTCACCAACGATACCGATATCGGCCACTCCGGTTGCGACTGTCTGTGGAATATCGTCATCGCGCAAAAACAACACTTCAAGAGGGAAATTGGATGATTGCACCAATAGTGTGCGTTTAGTCGCATTCAGTTTGATGTCTGCTTCTTCTAAAAACGACATCGTTTCGTCGTAAAGACGACCTTTGGCTTGTACTGCAATTCTCAGCATGATCTTTTTTTATTTTCTAAGTTTATAATTTGTCACAAAAAAAGAAGCTTACCTACATCCGGCAAGCTTCTTCCTATTCTGTATTCTCATCAGCATATACATCTATTCGCCCACCGAATTTATTCGTCAGGATAATGATGGTGATGATGATATGCTGCAAAATTTCTCATTTGACTTTCTTTTAAGACGAGACAAATGTAAGCCATCTGCTTGAAATCACCAAAAATATAACAGAAAAAATCACGTTCACCTATCATTTTTTCATTTTTCGAACCTGATATTTTAAAATCATTTCATCGACATAATCAAAAGTCTGTTATTCTGGACATATCTTTCGACCCGCCTATGGCAGATGTTTCCCCCTCAATAATTTTCCCCTTTTGAAGAAAACACCCGGGGACATACCTGTCACTTGGCGAAACACGCGATTAAAATGATTAGGTGTACTAAAACCCGCTTCATAAGCCACTTGCTGCATCGTTTTACCTCCATCTGAAAACAATTCGATAGCCCGAACAATGCGCTGATGATTCATATAGTCCGAAAAACGAACGCCGGAAGCATGTAACAAACGGCTAAGGTTGCGCACAGAAAAACCAAATTCAGCTGCCACCTGTTCAATGTGCAAATTATCGCCCAAATGTTCCATCATGTAGTCGAGCACCGGATATAGACGTTGATCATTAGGAATTACCAACGTTTTCAGCGGAAGCTCCTTTGATGGACACATTGAAGGAAGCAGACGAAAGAAACTAATTGTAAAATTGTATAATTCGGGCAAATCCGAATATGCAATCCTTCTCCCCTTAGAGGCTATATACTTCAGATTTTCCGCAATAACCGCATTGATAGCATACACAGCAAAACCCTGTCCGATAGGAATCTGTGGAAGCAGTCCTTCCCAATCTATATAATAAATAACCAAGGATACCTGTCGGTTTTTGCTTGACAATTCGTGTTCTGCCCCCTTAGGTATCCAAACAACATGTTTCTCGGGTACAAAATAACTGTCAGTACCCATTCTGACATGTAATGTACCCGCTAAAGTATAGACAATCTGATGTTTCCGATGAGAATGTACAGACAGATTAATCTCCTCCCATCCTGTCTGCTTAATGAATATCTCTTCCGGAACTGAGTTTTCTATACTATCTATATATGCACACTGTTCACTATTCATTCTATCTTTTTTGGCCTAAATCGATAAGAATATTGCAGGAAATGCAAAATCGGAACAAAAGTAAAGCTTTAACTTTGCACCATCAAATTTTTGAAGAGACAAAAAGAACAACATGCAATTTATTTCTAAACCCTTAACAACCAAATTTGCGTATTTGGCCTTATTTTTATTCGCTACCAGCCTTTGTGCACAAGAGCGTGTACTTACCTTGAATGAGTTATTCTCACTGGCAGACAAAAACAGCAAAAGCATCCGCATGCATCAGCTCAACATTCAGGAGGCCGAACAAGGCATTAAAGTAGCGCGCAATGCCTATCTGCCTTCACTCAGTATTAAAGCGGAAGCATCGTACATCGGTGATGGCTGTATGACCGACCGTGACTTTTCAGATGCTATCCATGCAGACATGCCTCACTGGGGTAACTCTTTCGTAGTCAAAGCTCAGCAAACCATTTATGCCGGAGGACGTATCAAAAGCAATATTAAACAGAACCAACTACAGAAACAAGCAGCCGAACAAACTCATCTCGACAACCGGCAAGATCTGCGTTTCCTACTTGCCGGATACTATCTCGATCTGTTCCAATTGAGAAATCAGGAACTGGTGTACCGCAAGAATATTGAGCAAACTCAGCTACTCGTCAAAGATATGCAGGCGGCCTACCAACAAGGCACCGCTTTAAAGAGCGACATCACCCGTTACGAACTTCAACTACAAAACTTGGAACTGGGATTGACATCGATTATCAATAAGCTGAATGTTTTAAACCATGAACTTGTAACAACCATCGGTCTTTCTCCTGAAACAAAGATTGTCCCCGATACATTATATCTGAAGCAGTTGCTTATTGACAACCGCCAGGAAAGTGAATGGAAAATCGGCATGAATGAGGCACCTTACATGAAACTGACTAACATAGATATTGCTCTGGGAAAAAACCAAAAACGAATGATTAAGTCGGAATTTCTGCCACACATCAGCCTTTCTGCCACTAACGAACTGACTGGCCCTATCTTAGTAGAAGTTCCTCCTTTAAACAATAATTTTACCTACTGGTACGTTGGCGTAGGTATATCCTATAATATAGATGCCCTTTACAAAAGCAGGCGTAAGCTGAAACAAGCCGATATCGCCATCCGAAGGCTGGAAGAGAAACACCGACTGGCTGCTGAACAGTTAGAAAACTCTATTCATAAAGCTTATATCAATTTACAAGAAGCCTACACACGCCTGCATACTCAACAGAAAAGCGTGCAACTGGCTCATGAGAACTTCGACATTGTCAGACAACGCTACATGAATGGCCTGGCGCTCATTACCGACATGCTTGATGCCAGCAATACGCAGCTTGACATGGAACTACAATTAGCCAATTATCAGATTGGCATTCTCTACCAATATTTTTTACTAAAAAGACAAATCGGGACTTTATAAGTTCCTCCCAAATGAACTTTTGGATTTTTGTATAATAAATAAAGAACGGAAAAGATATGATTAAAAACAAAAAGAGAGCTATTCCTAATTTCTTTATCGCACTCGTCTTGGTTGCCGGCATTAGCTGGATATGCGGACGCTTTGTCCACCTGTCTGACGTTGAGTTTACTGACAATGCACAGATACAGCAACACTTAACACCAGTCAGCACCCGGGTGCAAGGGTTTATTAAGAAAATTTGTTTTGAAGAATACCAAAACGTCAAGAAAGGAGATACATTAGTCATCATCGAAGATACCGAGTATCGACTTAAAGTAGCGCAAGCCGAGGCCGATTATCACAACGCCCTGGCCGGAAAAACCGCTATGCTTACCAGTATCAATACGGCACAAAATAATATTTTAGTGACAGATGCAGCAATCGAAGAGCAACATGTTCGCCTGCAAAATGCGGAAACCGACTACAAACGTTATCAAGAATTACTAAAAGGTGAAGCTGTCACTCCTCAACAATTCGATCGTGTAAAAACCGATTATGCAGCTACACAAGCACGTTACGAACAGCTCTTAAGGCAAAAACAATCTACCTTATTGACCAAAGAAGAGCAGACTCAACGCCTGGAACAAAACGAGTCGGAAATCAAGCTGGCTGAAGCAGCACTTAACTTAGCCAAGTTAAACCTTTCTTATACTATTATTCGGGCAAATGCCGATGGAGTAACCGGACGAAAAAACATACACGAAGGCGAACTGGTTCAACAAGGTCAGACCCTTGTCACACTGGTGGACGGCACAGAAAAATGGGTTATTGCCAACTACAAAGAGACACAAACTACTTACATGAAACGCGGTCAACTGGTAGAAGTACGCGTAGATGCCATTCCGGACGTAGTTTATGAAGGGCGTATAGCTTCCATCTCCGACGCAACAGGTTCCTTCTACTCTATCATTCCTCAGGACAATTCGGCAGGCAACTTTGTCAAAGTGGAACAGCGCATTCCCGTACGCATCGAATTTACCGACAACAATAGCACCGAAAGCCTGCAACGACTCCGTGCAGGCATGAATGCCGAATGCTATGTAGAACAATAACCGGATCAATGAAAGGGAAACAAGCCATGTCAGAACAACGTCCAAGAATACCCTACTTTAAAGAATATCTGCCCACCCCGGTGTGCATTTTCTTCTCCATGTTTTTCGCTATGGTCTTCCAGTTCAACGGCGGTGTATTTCTGCCTACTGCCGTGCAGATGTCCAGTGCACTGGGTTGCATCCAAGAAGATGTCAACATGGCCGGTTATGCCTCGTTCATTGGCATGACCCTGATTTTTCCCATTCTTTTCCGGCTTAAGTTTCGCTTTACCACCCGCAGTATTTTCCTTACCGTCTGTCCCGCATTGATAGCCTGCAACCTTATTACCCTACACACTAACAGCTTACCTGTTTTCATCAGCATCTGTCTTGTGTCGGGTTTCTTCCGCATGTGGGGCACATTCGAATGCTTCTCGAACATGCGTCTTAGCGTGACCCCATCCGGTAACTTTTCCGTGTTCTATCCTGTCATCTACATCATCGTACTCGAAAGTATCCAACTCTCGGGCTTAGTAGCTACTCATATCAGCGACTGGGCCAACTGGCGCTATATGCACTGGTTCGTCATCGGCATGCTGCTTGTAGTGTGGATGTGTGTTCTGTTATTCACTCGCCCCTATCGTCCCATGAAGAAACTTCCCCTCTATAACATCGATTGGTTAGGAGGTTTCCTGTGGGGAGTGATTCTATTCAGCATCGTTTTCATTTGCATCTACGGAGAATATTACGACTGGCTGGACAGCATCGAGATCCGCTCGTGCATCGTCATAGCCATAGTGGCACTGATGATCAACATCAACCGCATGAGTACCTTACGCCGTCCCTACATAGAGCCACAAGTCTTTCGTTATCGTAATTTCCCTGTTATCCTCTTTTTATTTCTGATGCTGTGCCTGTTTCTCACTACGTCGTCCGTATTACAGAATCAGTTCATGAGTTCCATCCTGCACTATGACCCACTGAACGCCATCTCTCTGAATTGGTGGGTATTTATCGGCATTCTGGCCGGAGCCGGCATTGTATTCTATCGCCAGGCTGTTCTCCATAAAGGCTACAAGCTGCTCATTTCAATAGGCTTTCTGCTGATAGTAATCTATCAATATTACATGTATTTTCTAATTCATCCCAACCTGAATATTGAAAGCCTCTATATACCTAACTTTCTGAAGGGTGTCGGGCATGGCATTCTCTACATTTCGCTCACCATTTACATTGCCAAAAGCGTACCCTTCAAGCATTTTTTTCAGAGCTTATGTGTACTCAGCTTCATTCGTACAAGTATAGCCACCCCCTTAGGTACAGCCATTCTAAGCCGTTGGATGCGACATCTGCAACAAGACAACATCGGTCTGCTCAGCCGCAAGATAGACGGAGTAAACAACTGGTCGCCCAACATATCAATCCGCAACCTTTATAACGTAGTTTCCCAGCAAACCATGCTTACCAGTCTGAAAGAATTGTTTGGCATCGTCTGCATCTGTGGCACCATATTACTGATTGGAATCTTCACTTACCGATTGTGGAAAAGGTACATTCCACTCCGATACCGGGGGTAATGCCTCCTCTATTCAATTATCTTATTCTTCGGATATCAGCGATTCCAACGAGACATCTTCCGCTTCTACCTCGCAACAGCGAAAAAACATTTCCTTCTCGGCTTTTTCTTTCGGAAATGTAAAATAAGTGCATTGCGCTTCTGTACACAATTCACCTTTATCATTAAAGATTTTCGCTTCTATAAAAGCCAAATTCCGCTTCAGCTCATGTAACGAAGCACGAAGTATCAGATAACGGCAATCGGTTGATAATGATTTCCGAAAACGAGTCTCCATCTTTGTAGTCATCCCCGCTGTCTGCAACTTACGGAACACGACCCATCCACAAATTTCATCAAGCAATACCGACTGAATACCTCCGTGTAAGGTGTGCAGAAAGCCTTGATAATGTCCATCCGGTTTCCATACACTAATCACTTCATCTCCATCCTCATAGAAATTCATCTTCACACCGTATTCATTATCGGGCGAACAGCCAAAACAGTTATAGCCTTCCAGGCCTTTCCATGGATTAACGATCTTTCTCATATCCCCATTTATTATGATATTAGAACTATAAACTTAACTAATGCAGCAGCGAAGATAAAAAATGTCCCGTAGAAATCATAATTCTACGGGACACAACTAATGCCTAAATCAAACTTCTTTTTACCTTAAGCACGCTATTTCCATTTTTTTATTCCTTTCGAATTTTCAGGAGTCGCTTCTATCAGGCTCAAAGCAAAACCACCGCTTCGTGCCTCCTTAACCGAAATACGGGTCTTAGAAGTTACAATACCTTTCTTAATCTGATATTCGGTCGGATTCTCCTTGTAATCGGCCGTTTTTCCATCGGCATACAAGGTAGCTACATATTTCTTACCTGGCTCCAGAAAATCAAGAGCAAATGTAGCAGTACGGGCATTCTCGTCCGTAATACCTCCTACAAACCAGTTTCCTGTACCTTTGGCTTTACGGGCGATAGTCAAATAGTCGCCCGGTTCGGCTTCGATGTACTTGCTTTCGTCCCAATCGACTGCCACATCCTTAATGAACTGGAAAGCATCCATATGCTTTTCGTAGTTCTGCACCAAATCGGCAGCCATCTGCAAAGGACTATAGAGAGTGACATAAAGCGCTAACTGCTTGCACAATGTAGTCTGCACCTGACCATGTGGCAAATCGCCCATAAATTCCAGTTTGATATCAAAAATACCAGGAGTATAATCCATCGGACCACCAATGAGTCGGGTGAAAGGGAGCAATGTGGTATGGAAAGGCTTACTGCCACCAAAGGCTTCGTACTCGGTACCGCGCGCCGATTCGTTGCCTATCAGGTTAGGATAAGTACGACACAAACCTGTAGGTCGGACTGCTTCGTGAGCATTGACACAAATTTTATACTCGGCAGCCTTCTTTACGGCATACAGATAATGGTTGTTCATCCACTGGCCGTAATGATGTTCACCACGAGGAATAATATTACCGACATAACCACTCTTCACCGCATTATACCCATTAGCTACCATAAACTGATAGGCCTTATCCATGTGACGCTCATAATTACGCACGGAGGAAGAAGTTTCGTGATGCATCATCAGTTTGACTCCCTTACTATGAGCATACACATTAAGCATCTTCACATCAAAGTCCGGATAAGGAGTGACAAAGTCGAAGACATAATCCTTGGAATGTCCGAACCAGTCTTCCCAGCCTTCATTCCAACCTTCAACAAGAACCTGATCCAGTCCGTTTTCAGCAGCGAAATCGATATAACGTTTCACATTTTCGTTGGTAGCACCATGACGACCGTTTGGCTTGGTCTTTTTATAATCAGTCTCACCCAGCTTTACTGAAGGGAGTTCATCTGTATAAGCCCATGTACTCTTACCGGCAATCATTTCCCACCATACACCTACATATTTGACTGGCTTAATCCACGACACATCCTCGTAAGCACAAGGTTCGTTCAAGTTAAGTGTAATACGCGAAGCCAATATGTCACGGGCATCATCACTGACTATCACCGTACGCCAAGGTGACGTGCAGGGAGCTTGCAAGTAGCCTTTATTACCTTGTGCATCGGGAGTAAGCCATGACTCAAATACGAAATTCTTATCATCCAGATTCAGATGCATACACGAATAATCAACCAAAGCGGCCTCATGCAGATTGATATACAGTCCGTCAGCAGTCTTAAGTTGGAGTGCAGTCTGTACTCCTGTCGGAGAAAACGGCGTCTGCGATGAATTGGGAGTAATTGCCCCATCCATCAACCCTCGGATTTCCGACAGTTTCGATTCGGTATAATCATACTCCTGCGTATCATAATCGCCAGGTATCCAGAATGCCGTATGATCGCCTGTCATCGCAAACTGTGTATGTTCTTCTTTTATCACAAAATAATTCAGATTTTTCTGCAAAGGAAACTCATAACGGAAACCTAATCCGTCGTCAAACAGACGAAAGCGAATAATAATATTACGATTCTGAGCCTTCTGATTCAATGTAACAGCAAGCTCATTGTAATGATTGCGTATCTCCTTTTCTTCTCCCCATACGGGTTCCCAAGTCTCATCAAAAGTAGAAGTCTGAGCATCAGTCAGCGTAAAACCATTCATAAGTCCGGGATCATCCTTCAACTCCAATCCCAATTTGGAAGGTTTTATAACAGTCTTTCCTTTATAAGAAAGTTCATAAACAGGTTCTCCCTGCGCATTTACAGAAAAGTTAAGTTGAAGCTGTCCATTAGGAGAAGTGATACTTTCTGCCATAGCAATGCTACAAGCAAAAAGCGCGAACACAAAACAAATAAATTTCATACAGATTATTCTCATGTTTCTCATGTTATATGATTGATTAATAATTTCCATACTACAAAGATAGAAAGGATAAGAGTTTCAAGAACAACTACAAACAGAAAAGCCTTCCAAAAGGAGTACAAACGTTTGCATAAACCTGAATCTATAGAATTGTAAACACAAACAGATTCACAATATGTTTATCTCTTGTAACTACATATAGAGTACAAAACATAAAATTAGATCAGAAAAAGTCTGTAAGTTCTAATATCTAAAAAGGCAACCTTTGCTGCAATTATGGATGCAGTTGTACTGCAAATAACAATGCAGTCACACTGCAATAATAGATGCAGTAAAGCAACAACAGTTATTCTGACGGCAAGAGTAATATAATACCCTCTTTTTACCATCTAACTATGGACTTTAGCTCTCTAAAGAGGGTGTTTAGTAAGCTAAAGTAGGACTTTGCGACGTAACCAACCATTCTCTGTATAAAACCCATGATAATAAAAAGAGGGCGAACAAAAGTCCGCCCTCTTCATACATTATATCATCGGTATTGTATTATTCCATAATAACAACACGGTTCAGATAGTTCTTTCCGAACATATTTTCTGTACCACCGAATCCGACGAGTTCAAGCTGATCGCCATTTACACCTTCTGCAACCAATGCATCGTAAACAGCCTGAGCACGTTTCTCAGACAACTTCTGGTTCAGAGATACACTACCGGTAGCCTTATCAGCATAACCAGCAATCTTGTATTTCTTATCCGGATTAGCCTTCAAGATCTTAGCAGCCAACTTAATGTTAACCTTACCATAGTCGTCTATCTTAGCACTACCAATCTTGAAGAAGATAGCACGCGGACCAGCAACCTGAACTTCCTTAACAACTTCTTTAACTTCAGGCTTAACATTAGCCAAGGCATTCTTAGCGTCGGCCAAATCAGCCTGAGCCTGTGCCAATTCGTTTCTATACTTGTTGATTTCTTCGTTGATAGCGTCCTTTTCAATCTTAGAAACCAGCGGAACAAACTTCTTGCCACCAAATGTGTAAGCAGCACCGATTGTCAAACGACCAGTAGCTTCTGCTTTACGACAATCGCTTGCATCACCGAAGATAGAAGGAGTTACACCAGCACGAGCTTCCAGATTCAAAGCCCACTTGTCTGTAATGTCATAACCCAATCCTAAACCAACTGTGGCACCGAAGCGAGCTTTCAAACCATGTTCTGAATAAGAATAAGATTGTGCACCTGTAGCTGCATTCAATGTAATATTGGTATCAACAGCCTTACCAAGATTCATTGTAGGACCACCAAACAGATAGAGGTTGAAAGCACGATCCGGATTATAACCTGCAAACAGGTTAATCAAATTCAGCATAGCGTCCAGATTGATTTCACCGAACTTCTTGCAATAACCATAGAAACCGTTATCCTGCTTATCCAAGCTCTGCCACAGTCCACCAATCTGACCACGAACGCCCCAAACCGGATTGATATACTTTCCAACTGAAACATTGAAATTGAAAGTCGGAGTATTCATACCATCATTGAAGACAGCCATACCGCCAACACCAACTCCTACAAAAATATTATCCGAACCCTTCTCGGTATAATATCTTTCTTTTTCTTGCGCATTCATTGTCAAGCAAGCACCTGCAAGTAACAATGAAGCCATTATAAATTTTCTTTTCATTTTTTCTCTCGGTTTAAAATATGACTTGACAAACTAATTAATCAGGAATTACGATACCACCACCGGCGTTGCCTGTACCATGACCGTGACCATGACCATGACCTGCGGGTGCATGATCATGACCCGGAATTTGCTGACTAGGCACTATGTTCAATTTGAAAGAAGTATAATCATCTACAGTAACTTTACCAATTTCAACATCGTCTGTAACTGTACCATCAATTGTAGTAACGCGATTGAAAGTATAAACAGTCGGAACAATTGTATAAACTGCGTTTACTATTGTCATTGAGTGAGCATAGATTGTCACTTCTTGAGACCTTTGTTCTTCGGTATAAGTTTCATCTAATGTATTTACAAAGCCACCAATCAAAGCTTTTTCTTCAAAAGAGCAATCCTCAGCAAACGTTTTCTCTACAACTTTAGAACCACTTTTGAAAGTATATAAAACAGGCTCTTCATAGTAATAATCAGTAACATTCGGTATCTCTACAGCATCACCAGCAACATCTGTTGCCTCATCTACCTTCACATCATTTTTAATGGTAACTACTGGTTCGCCCGGTTCCGGTTCAACCTTAGCTTGTAAAACAATAGTAGTAGTCACAGTAAGGAACTGACCAGCTTGCAAAGCAGGGATGTCAACTGTATTAGAGCCTTCAATATTATTATATGTAGCCGTAACAGTAACAGTTCTTGCATCAATAGTAGGATTACCAACTAATGTAGGTCCTTCTGAATAAGAAATAGCAGCCTGACCAGTAACGTTTGTTGTAGTTGTTCCGTTCACATAAAGAACAGTCGGACTGATTGTAGCTTGTGCATTAATAGGTTCAACATTGATGTTGAAATCCTCTTTCTGACAAGAAGTAAAGGTTGTAGCCAAAGCTACTACGGCCAGCACAAACATTGCACCAATACCGTTCAAGAATTTCATTCTTTTCATCTCAATAATAAATTAAAAATTTAACAATTCTGACTTAATAAAATATGGATTAAAACTGTTTTCCTTCATTATATTGTCACTTGCCTCAGCTTTATATTGTTTATAATATTGTTGCTCGTTACCTGCATTATACAAAATTCCAAAATTACGCGAAAGCATCACCCTCGGCCAATATTTGGTTCTTTTATACTTATAGGGAGGTAAGGCAACTTGAAAACGCCAACCACCATTGATATTGATACCTTTTGCTTTCATCGCATAGAGTCCAATAGAGCAATAGCGAAAATGACGTATGACTTCAAACTTCGCACCTACTTCCTTCTGCAAATATTGTTCTACTTTCAAGTTAAACTGCGTATTGTATTGAGGCCAATAAAAGCTTCCTCCAAGCGTCCAAGTAAAAGAGATAGTCGGATCGTAATGATAAGTAAATGCATCCCAATAACCGTTTCCAGTAGCCCCAACTCGTGCCAATAGGGAAAAACGCTCGTCTCTAAAACGATATGCCATATCCAAATCGACACCATATTGGTTTGCATTGAAAAATCCCGCCGTCAACTTACCAAAAACATTATATGGCAAGCGAAAACTTTGCGACACCGTCAAATGCCCCGGATGCACCACCTCTTCCAATCGTCCATATCCGTCATTATAAACAGGAATCACTAACTGACCAGTAAGTTTCATTCCTTTCCACAACGACACTTCTATCGCTGGACTTAAGTCGAACAACGCCTGATAAATCTGCGTAATAATCAAGTTCTTGAACGACAACTGAGGATAGACCAAAATATCAACCTTAAACAAAGAACTATTTTTCTTCTTTATTTTTCGGGCCTGTTTCCACGAATGACCCATATCGTAACTTACGTCCCAATCCCTACGCTCAGCTGCAGGTACGGTATCGCCAATAATAGGCCGATAATAAAGAGAAATCTGAGGTATATTGTTGTCAAGCACAATAATTCGGCAAGGCTTCTTATCAGGCAATCCAATTTCCTGAATAACATCTACAGCCCTACCTATTCCGACTCCATTCAACCGATATGCCGAATTCTGTAAGGTATAGACACGCTCTCTACCATCTTCTGTCCATCCAACATTTTCAAACCCCATTTCAACCAAGACATCTACAGTTCGATCCCCATCCTGCGAAAATCCCTTTAAAGGAAACAAACAGAGAAGAAAGAACGCACTATAATATATTACTATAGATTCTATAGCCAGGCGCTTAGTTGTTTTAGAGCTATTACACCTCATTTCGTTTAACTTCCGTATAACAAAAATACGGTGCAAAAATAAATACATTTTTAATAATACCAAAGAATTTCACCTTAAAATTGGCAGGGCTGTTTCTTTTTTTCCTCTATCTGCCATATTTAACAACTTACAAAAACAAAATACCGCATGTCCAAGCTCCCTCATTACAAATATTATTGCAAACACAACTTGTCAACAATAAATCCGTTTTCTGGAAAAACGCCCGTTCATCTTTTAAATTAGCACGTTTATCCCTTATTTTCTTATCAATCGTTTCCTTTTCATGAAAAAACAAATTCATTTTTCTATTTACCATTTACGCTTATATAAAATAAATACGAGCATAAAATCCATCCTCTTTTAAGCTTGTGTCCAACACTACAAAATAAGATTTGACGAACCAAATGTTAATGATTAACGCATCATAACAGTTCTTCTTTCAAGAAAACATATTCACTCAAAAGCATGTCAAATCATACCTTAATAAAGAAACAACTGCCGGTGTACTTATGTTCATAGAAGCGCCCATGCCTGGCATAAAAAAAGCCCGTATCAATATACGAGCTTCACATTGTCAATCCAAAGAGTGTTGCCTGGAGAACCGACATATGCCCCTCCATGACTTGAAGTAAACTGCAAAAGCAAATGGGTAGGAGTATCGTCTGGTTCGCCCCATGCCACTTCTTTTACGGGAACACTTTCTCCTTTACTATTAACCGCATAACGTTCGATCACCTGAAGACGCATCATGTGAGGTTTATAAGCCGGATCGCCCGTAATATCACCATACATGATTGCATAGGTTGCATGATTGTGCCAATCATCCGTAGTCTTATAATAACGAACGACCATCGTTCCTACCCGTTTGGCATAAATATTCCCGTCTTCGTCTTCCCAACGTTTTTGCAAAAACAGGTTCACCTCGGGGAAATCCTTTCCTTCCACATCTGTAATACGACTAAACCCTGTAGCACGAATTCTTTTTTCCCGATCAGACATTTTTACTTTATAATCGAACTGAATTGCAATCGGCCTTTTAGTAAATGGAATACCCGTATCCAACATTTTTTGGGGATTCTTGGTTCCTTTAATGGGTTCATGCACCTCACCCAAGAAGATAGAGCCGGCCGCCAACACTGTAATATCGACCAATCCAAACACCTTAACACTCTCCATGCGTGTGTCCATACGTGCACAAAAACCATTGCCACGGCGTTCAGGAAAAACAGATGTATTAGTTTTCGTAATACCCGCCACGCGAGCCATCACATTGGAAGTTGCCCAAGGAGATCCACCCATATTTTTATAAGCACTGTTATCCCTTATCGTTGCCGTAGGACCAATGGCATAAACATGCTTTGTCTCCCCTCCGATAATACCGGATTCCTTAATCTGACGGTCAATCCATTGATCCATATTTCCAAAAGGAATCATTTCTGTCGTATGTTGTTGAGCCAATGCAGCCGTACAATACAACGCAAAACACATCATCAGATACAATATTCTTCCTTGAAACATGACTTTTCCTCCTTTCAAAACGGTTCTTTTATAACTCATAGCCCCATTGTTGCAGTGCAAATCCCCAATTGTCTTGAACGAGCCGCACCGTTCGATCATCATATTTATATTTATTCTTCTTATAACCCTTCTTCCCGCCTACATACTTTTCAATATCCGAGCGCGAATCAGTAAACCCTGGTATCGACAAAGCGTCGTAGATATGTTCTGTCATCCCCATTGCATCAGCTTCAAAGTCCTCAAACTTCACTTCTATCAGATTTCCAGTAGGAATACACGATTTGTCTGCCTCATATTTATGATATAATTTGGCATATATCGACAGAATGTTTTCTTCCAGTTGCTCATTACTGATATCTTGAAGTTTCAATGGTTGAATTGTATTGGTGAAGAAGCTCCGCGTGCTCTCGAAAACGGTATAAGGATTGCGCATCAGATAAATAAATTTAGCATTGGGGAACATCTTGACCAATTCCTTTACACGCCCCGTGTGAGGCGGGTTCTTACTCAGAAACTGTGTTCCATGCGTATTCCACAACGAAATTTTGATCAGCTTGACAAATGTTTCCTCGAATATTTTCAACTCTTCATCCGTTATATCATCGAAAAGGAGGTACTTATCAGCATATTCTTGCTGATATTTCGGCAAAAACCAGAAATTATAATAGGTATAAGGCATCATGTTAGCCAAAGCAAATTCTTCTTCCTGCGGGAGGTCAACCGCCAGTTCCATATTATCGGTAGGACGCTTGTCGGGCATCAGCCAGCTCATATTCTTCTTAAAGAAGGCCTGTCCCCACATCATCAGATGAGGAAAAACCGTCTGATAAGTTGTATTATAACCAAAATGCTTATCACACGAAAACACATTATGCACAAAAGTCGTACCACTGCGCCAATGCCCCAATATAAAGACAGGGTCATGTTCCAGCGGCTTATCAGCCAATAGTTTTTCGTATCGATGATCCTGCAAGGGAACCAATACGGACAATAGGCGACAGACAGCTTTTGTCAGGCGGTACTTGCCTCTGTAAGCAGCATCAATTTCTCTTCCACGAGTGATATCCTTGAATGTCTTCCAGTCGGCTCCTACCAATGTATTTATCGGCAATTTACTGAATTCTAGCAATCCCATATTATTCTATCATTTAATGACTTTCACTTCAATACCCTGACGCTCCAGTTCCTTCACGGCCTTCTCGATTACTTCGTAATGCTCGGCTCCGATACCCAACTTCGGAAGGTTCAAGACAGGGATGGATTCGTCCAGATGCATATCCTTATCCTCTACCCGATCGATGATCATACCAACCGCACTCGTATTATTACTAATCGGGTCGATCAAAATAAATGAACCGGTAGCCTTATTCTTCTGATAGGGATCGAAAAACAATTCCTTTGCCGTAGTCAACACTACTCTGGCAATCTGATTCAACTGCATAGGTTCGTCTTTCTTCGACAACCGCCCGTTCTCGACAGAAAGATGCTCCATGGTATTGACATCAACCTTGTACTTGATACTGTCTATGCGTGTACGACTCAAGTTAGTTGTCTGCTTAATGAAGAAGGACTTGTTCATATCCATCGGTTCTTCGTCCATCCACACCATCATGGCTTCGAAGTTGCGATCCATAATAGGCATATTGTCCGGATGAACCAGCATTTCCCCTCTCGACACATCTATTTCGTCCTCCAGTGTCAACGTCACCGACTGGGGCGAAAAGGCATAATCCAAGTCACCGTCATAAGTCACAATGCTCTTGACATGCGAACGCTTTCCTGAAGGTAAAGCAATCACTTCGTCACCCTTATGCACAACTCCCGAAGCTACTTTGCCACAGAAGCCACGAAAATCGAGATTGGGACGCAACACATATTGTACAGGGAAACGGAAATCGGATAAGTTATGATCGTTGTCGATATGAACAGTTTCGAGGAAATCGAGCAAAGAACATCCCTGATACCACGGGGTACGATCGGACTTTGTCACCACATTGTCACCTTCCAAAGCTGAAAGCGGGATGCAAGTCACATCAGGAATACCCAAAGGAGTCACAAAATCCATATATTCTTTTACAATTTCATCAAAGCGTTCCTTCGAGAAATCAACAAGATCCATCTTATTCACTGCCAGCACCACGTGCTTGATGCCCAACAAAGAAACCAAAAAGGTGTGTCGGCGTGTTTGCGTGATAACACCCGTACGGGCATCTACCAAAATCACCGCCAGATTGGCCGTCGAACCACCAGTAATCATGTTACGCGTATATTGTTCGTGCCCCGGAGTGTCGGCAATAATAAACTTCCGATTGTTGGTAGAAAAATACCGATAAGCCACATCAATGGTGATTCCCTGTTCACGCTCGGCCTTCAAGCCATCCAGCAACAAGGCATAGTCGATATGATCGCCTGCATTTCCCATTCGTTTACTGTCGCGCTCCAATGCATCAAGCTGATCCTCATACAGTTTCTTACTATCAAACAAAAGGCGTCCGATTAAAGTCGATTTTCCGTCATCTACCGACCCGGCTGTTAAAAAACGAAGCAAATCCTTCTGTTCATCCTTATCCAAGAATGCTTTTATATCCAAATTATTCTCCATTTCCTTAATTCCTTATTACCCAAAATCCTTAAAAATAACCCTCACGTTTCTTCTGCTCCATACTGGCTTCTTGATCGAAGTCGATGACGCGCGTCGTACGCTCACTCTTGGTCGTGGTCATCATCTCTTCCACGATTTTCTCTATTGTATCGGCATTACTTTCGACAGCACCAGTCAGCGGCCAGCAACCTAAAGTGCGGAAACGAACCATACGCATCTGGATTTTGTCACGATATTGTTCGGGCAGACGGTCGTCATCTGCCATAATAAGGTTACCGTCTATCTCGACACACGGACGCTCCTTGGCAAAATACAGAGGTACGATGGGAATATTCTCCAAACGGATGTATTGCCAGATGTCCAGTTCTGTCCAGTTGCTCAGAGGAAAGACACGGATACTTTCTCCCTTGTGCACGCGAGCGTTGTAGATGTCCCACAATTCGGGGCGTTGGTTTTTAGGATCCCACTGATGGAATTTGTCGCGAAACGAAAAGATACGCTCCTTTGCACGCGACTTTTCCTCATCGCGACGGGCGCCACCAAAAGCAGCATCAAACTTATACTTGTCGAGGGCATGAAGCAAAGCCTGCGTTTTCATCAGGTCGGTATGCACTTTACTTCCATGGGTAAAGGGACCCACTCCTGCCCGGAAAGCCTCCATATTGCTCTCGACGATGAGGTTCCATCCGTACTTCTTGGCATATTCGTCGCGAAACTGAATCATTTCCTTAAATTTCCATTTCGAATCGATATGCATCAACGGGAAAGGCACCTTCCCCGGATAAAACGCTTTTTCAGCTAAACGAACCATTACTGACGAATCCTTTCCGATGCTATACAACATGACAGGATTCTCGAACTCGGCAGCCACCTCACGTATGATGTGAATCGACTCGGCTTCCAGTTCCTTCAAATGACTTAATTTATAATTTTCTTCCATTTCGTGTACTATTTCTTCTGTATTTTAGGCAAAACAAGTTTCAACAACCGACCGACGGATTCCTCGAGGCTCAACACCGACGTATCAAGAGTCAGGTCGGGATGAACCGGAGCTTCGAAAGGAGCAGAAATACCCGTGAAGTTTTTGATCTCACCCCTGCGCGCTTTCGCATACAACCCCTTTACGTCTCTGCGCTCACATTCTTCTATCGGAGTGCTGACATAGATTTCCAGAAAGTCTTCCCTTCCTATGATATTGGCAGCCATCTCGCGAATGTCGTTATTGGGACTGATAAAAGCAGCAATGGTAACGATGCCCGTATCGATGAACAACTTGGACACTTCGGCTATGCGACGGATGTTTTCCACCCGATCGGCTTCCGAAAAGCCCAGGTTGTTGTTGATACCCGAACGGATATTGTCGCCATCCAATATGCGGCAAAGCAATCCCCGCTTGTGCAACTCTCGCTCCAAAGCAATTGCGATGGTACTTTTACCCGATCCGCTCAAGCCTGTAAACCAAACCATCACTCCATGCTGACCTAAAAGCGCCTCTTTATCCTGACGAGTCAGCATCTTGCCGAAAATTGGATATATATGGTTTTCATTATCTGTCATAACCTTCATTTATTTAAAATGGCCATATAATTGGTATAAGAAAAATTGAAATCAAAAATGTAATGATATTGAGAGGCAAACCGATACGGACAAAGTCGGTAAACTTATAGTTTCCGATACCTTGCACGATCAGATTCGTCTGATAACCGATTGGTGTCGAAAAACTGGCCGATGCCGCCATACAGATGACCACAAAAAAAGGCATCGGATCGACCCCCAACTGCGATGATATGGACAATGCCAACGGAAAAGACAAAGCTGCAGCCGCATTGTTGGTAATCAGCTCAGTAAACAAATTGGTGATGATAAACACCGCCGCAAGCAGCACGTGAGGACCATAATGCTCAGTCATGCCTATGATATAGGAAGCCACCGCATCGGCCACACCCGAATTCACCATCGCCTTACTGATGGCAAATGCACAGGCAATGGTTATCAGAATATCCCATGATATATACTTCGTGTATTTGCGGGCAGGAAAAATCTTTGTCCATGCCATAATAATCGTAGTGACCGATACGAAAAAGAACATATCGAGCTGTACTTCAGGAAACATTTCTTTCACCACAGGCAATTCGCCGACTGTGGCTCCCACAATCATCAGGATGAGCAGCGCCAATGCAAACCAGCGCTTCTTCTTGCCAGGTACCGGCTCGGTATCCTTACCATTGGCCAGCAACACAAAGACCGAAGACTCACCCCACGTCTGCACAAACGAATCGTCGGCCATCAGCACCAGCGTATCGCCCTCACGAAAATGTTCGGTTTCAATGTTTCGGGTAATGCTCTGTCCGTTTCGCTTTATCTCTTTGACCTCAGCGCCATAGTGACGCTTGAAGTTGAAATCCTTCAATTTCTTGTTGATGCCAGGAAAACGAGCGCCCAACACCACTTCTACCGGATGAAGATTCGTATTTCGCTCTTCCAATTCTTCTTCGTCCTTCACCGCATCCTTTCGCGTATCGGGCAACAGTTTCGAAGAAAAGAGCAACAGATAGATGATCCCCGCCACAGCGATGAACACTCCTACTTTACCCAATTCGAACATCGTGAATCCTTCGTGCCCCGACTCAAGAATCATGCCATGCACCACCAGATTGGTCGAAGTACCTATCAACGTACAGATGCCACCCAAGATGGTAACATACGAAAGCGGTATCAGAAACTTCGTGGCAGGCAACTTCACCGATTCGGCCCAACGCTTGATAATGGGCGCAAAGATCACAACAACGGGAGTATTGTTAAGGAAAGCCGAAATGAAAGAAATAGTCGGCAACATTCGCAATTGTGCCTTGAAGACAGTGGTTTTTCCCTGCGGAAGCAACCTCTTGATAATCTGCCCCAACGCACCCGACTGTCGAATTCCTTCACTCACCAGGAACAGCAAAGCTACCGTTATCATTCCTTTGTTGCTGAAGCCTTCGAGCATTTCCTTTGGCGTCAGGATACCGGCACACAGAAACAAGACGACCACCGAAAAAAGAATCATTCCCGGTCGCATCTTATCCATGACCAAGGCAATCACCATCGCCACCAGCGCCAAAAGTACAAATGCTATTTCAAACGTCATAAGGTCATTCTTCTAATTGAGGTTCACGTTTTCTCTCTACTATGAACCAGGGGTTCAGCAAGTCCTGTTTGTTATAACACAGCGGGATGTCCTTTCCTGCCTGATAAACCTCCATGCCGGCAGCTCTTGCAATGGCATGCCCAGCCGCTGTATCCCACTCCATCGTGGGAGCAAAACGTGGATAGACATCGGCTCTGCCTTCGGCAACCAGGCAAATCTTCAAAGAGCTTCCTATCGAAACCAACTCCAGTTCGCCGTGAGTTTCGCGCAGCCGACGTATATAATCATCTGTCTCAGGAGTCAGATGCGAACGCGATGCCACCACGACCACTCCTTCGTGTGCCGCTCCTTTGTCGGGCAAGGGGATGGCAGCTGCCATCAGTTCGTCCAAGCTTCGACCCTGCATGTCTGCAATGCCTTCTACCTTATATGCGCCCCATGCCTCGTCGGCAAAATAAAGCACTTTTTTGACAGGAACATATATGACTCCCGCCACAGGTTTCCCATCGGAAACCAAAGCGATGTTTACGGTAAACTCTCCATTGCGCTTAATGAACTCCTTGGTACCATCCAACGGATCGACTATCCACAGGTTTTTCCAGCCGCTACGCTCTTCGTAAGAGATGTTTTTGCCTTCCTCGCTCAAGATGGGAAAAGGCGTCCCCGCCAGTATGCCTACAATGGTTTCGTGCGACTTCCTGTCGGCTATCGTCAGCGGTGAGTTGTCCGCTTTCCTTTCGATCTGGAAGTCCGATGCGGGATCGTCATAGATGGCAAGAATCTCCTTTCCGGCCAGCAGTGCAGCTTCTATCGCATTCAAGATATAATGTTGTTCCATCGCTTTCATTTCTAATGATAAGGCACAAAAATAGAAAACTTCCCACTTAAGGAAAGTTTTCTATATCATTTTATAACTTCTTTTAATATAAGTAAGCGTCCTCCTATCGGACTTCTAACTTCATTGAGCAGCAGCCCACTCTTTGGCACCTTGCTCTTTCAGCTTAGCCGTGAAAGCCTGTGCCTTCTCCATGGCTGCTTTTTCGTCTTCGGGCGAAGCAAATGCATGCTTGTAACCTTTCACCTTATTCCATTCGCCACGGGTGAAATCGGGGATGGCCACCGATGCACAATTGTTGTCCATCGAAAGTTCGCCCAATTCGGCCAGACAACACCACTCTGCCAGGTCGTACACGTCCATATCCAGCGGCAGACCGTTTTGCAGGCAATACACCAGACGGCTGTCCATGATAAAGTCCATACCTCCGTGTCCGCCTACTTCCTTGGCCATCTCGCCATATTTTTTCAGGATGGGGTGCTGATACTTCTCGATCAGGGCATTCATTTCAGCTTCGGGCATGAAACCATGCGAATTCAAGTCGTCCACTTTGGGTGCTACGCCCGAAGCCTTCATCTGCTCGGCATCGAGCGCATATCCTTCGACAGGATATTTGTTGGCAAATCCTTTCGTACCCGTCAGTTGATACAAGCGGTTATAAGGCTGGGGAGTCATCACATCATGCTGAATCTCGATCACCTTTCCGTTTTCTGTCCGAATCAATGTCGTAGTATGGTCGCCGTTGCGGAAGTTTTCACACGGTTGCTTGGTTCTTTCCTCGACCAGGGCTTTTCCTACAACCGACTTGGTGTCCATGGCTACCAGTGTCTTCATGCGGTCGCCCCGATGGATATTCAAGGCTTGTGCGACAGGACCCAATCCGTGGGTGGGATATACGTCTCCACGATGCTTCATGTTGTACTCCAAACGCCATCCCAACTTATCGTTTTCACCGTTCTTCCAATAATAATCCCAAAAGGCATCCAGATTGTGGATGTAGGCTCCCTGAGCGCGGATAATCTCACCAAACACGCCCTGTTGCGCCATATTGAGCGTATTCATCTCAAACCAGTCGTAGCAGCAGTTTTCAAGTATCATGCAATGCTTGCGGGTTTTCTCGCTCATGTCGATCAATGTCCAGCAATCTTTCAAGCTCATGGCCGAAGGTACTTCGATGGCTACATTCTTACCATTTTCCATCGCACACAAGGCCACAGGGAAGTGATGCAGCCAGTCGGTAGCGATATATACCAAGTCAATGTCGTCGCGTTTGCAGAGTTCTTCGTATCCTTTTTCGCCGTCATACACAGCAGCTTTGGGCATCGACGCTTTTTTCAGATACTCCTGACAAGCTTCGGCTCTTTCTTTTTCGTAGTCGCACAGGGCTACAATCTGCACGCCGGGGATATGGGTAAAGCGCTCTACTGCACCGGGGCCTCGCATGCCTAAGCCTACGAATCCCACACGCACTACCTCCATTTTGGGAAGAGCCAACCCGATCACACTTTGTTGTCCGGCAGGCCGTTCAGGTGTTTCCACCACGATGGTACCTTTATCCCAACTCCATTTGGTGCCATACTCCGACACCTGTTGCTCTACTGTCTTTGTACTATCACACGCGACCAGCGCAAGACAGGCACACAACACGAACCATCCAATTTTTTTCATAAACAATTTATCTTTTAGGGTAAAAAATTAAATTTTTGACAAAAATAGTGCATTTTCTTATAAAATAGAAGTTTTTTGCACAAAATAAGCATGCCTCCACAGACACACTGCCAGAAAGGCACACAAAAAAAGCGGCAACTTCCCAGTCACCGCCCCGTTCATTGAGAAGCCGACAAGCTTCTCTATAAAATTACCAAAAAGAATTCCATTCAATCAGTTGATGCGATACAACAGCCACGAGCCTTGGAAGTCCTCGCGATTGGGGTATTTCTTCTTGAAGGCGTCGCGTGCCTGTGCAGCCGAAGCCTTATCGGCAAACGTGCTGACAACAACACGGTACATGGCTTTTTCAGCATTAAACACGACGATCGCATTGTATCCCTCGCTGTCCAGGAAGCTCTTCAGATTTTCGGCATTGGCCTTAATACCAAAGCTTCCACACACTACGCTAAAGTCCTTCAAGCCATCCTGGTTGCCTGTGACTACAGTCACCTTTTCTTGTCTGACATCAGCAGGTGCGCTTTCAACAACTTTCGTTTCTACAGGAGCGCTAACTACGGGAGCCACTTCTTCGGCTGGAGCTACCGTCTGAGTATCTGCCAGTTCTTGCTGTTTTGCTTTCTCGTATGCTTTTTTATAAGCACTTTCACTCGACTTGCAGGCAGAGAATGCAAGCAATACGCACACTCCCATACCTAAAACTGCTAATTTTCTCATCTTCCTATTATAGTTTTTATTAATAATCGGCTTTATGTTCTTTTTAAATTGACGGCAAATTAATAGAAAAATCGCCATCTATCAAAGAATAATATCCAAAAAGTACAAAGTTTCTCTTTCGAAAGGGCAAATGTACGTCAATAACGGCATATGCGGGCACAACCATCCAGTTAAATAAAATTAAACCGGGCTTAAACCTTCCGGTTTGAGTGAAAAAAAAGCCGAAACCATAGAGATACATCAGAAAAAAATATTAGCTTTGTGACAGAAAAACTTTTTATAAAGAAAGGAGTATAGTTATGAAAGGATTAAATGTTTTAGCAGCTTTTTTGGGTGGCGCCGTAGTTGGTGCAGCCGTAGGTATCCTGTTCGCTCCTGAAAAGGGAGCTGATACCCGCCAGAAAATCGCAGACATCCTGCGCAAGAAGGGCATTCGCCTGAACCGTGACGAGATGGAAGATTTAGTAGATGAGATTGCTTCCGAAATGAAGGCCGAAGCAGCCGAATAAATCTTAAAAAAACGAGAAAGACAAAGCCACCATGTTTGCAGACGATAAAAGCATCGAAACCTTACAGCAGCTATTCATTGAGTTCAAGAAGTACCTGGAGCTACAGAAGCAATACACCAAACTGGAAATCACCGAAAAGCTCACCGTACTGCTTTCCACACTCATCTTAGTGCTGACGGTCATCATATTGGGCATGGTGGCTTTGTTCTACTTGTCCTTCACCATCGCCTACATGCTGACGCCCTACGTTGGAGGCGTAACCGTGAGTTTCGGCATCATTACCTGCTTCCATATTCTGCTCATCGTCCTGCTGGTCAGCTTTCGGAAGCAAATCATCATCCACCCGATGCTGAAGTTCATCGCAGGGCTGTTTTTCGACAAGTCAAACCAGAAAACCACCCAAGATGGCAATGAATGACAATACCCACACACCTACCCCGCTGACGCTGGACGACATTGCCCGGCAAAAAGAACAGTTGCAGAAAGCCATCGGTCGGCAGAAGCAACTGATGACCGATCTGACACGCAGTTTGGTTGCGCCCTTGGCTCCAGCCGCCAACAAGACGAGTGCCGTCATGAGGGCATTCAATACAGGCATGGCCATCTTCGACGGAGCTATGTTGGGATTGAAGCTGATGAGAAGGTTGCGGAAATTCTTAAAGAGATATTGATTATCGCCGAAACTTTCCGTGGCTCGGCATTCCCCCCTCCAAAGGCAGAAAAAAGCGTCGCTCCTTCGTCGGCAGTCAAAAAAAGCCGATAGAACGTTTAGGGGGAACATCCGCAGTAACCATCCTATCGGCAACGGGTCGTTATACATACGTTTCCAAAAACTTCACCCTTCCGTCGGGCACGATGGCTACCTCCTGTGTCAGGGCAGGCAGCAAGATGGTTTCGCCCGCACGCATCGTCAGTTCGTTCTTTTCGTCATCGACAATCTTGCACGAACCCTCCACGCATACGAAAATCACAAACGAATCCAACTCCGAATAATCACAGGTAATCTCCTCCGTCATGTCGTAAAGCGATGTCGTAAAATAGGGGCTTGCCACTACTTCGACAGGCTCATTCTCCACCTCCTCGTATTCGAATCGGAAGTCGTCCTGCACGTCGCCAAAGTTGATGGCATCCATCGCCTGGCCGATATGCAGCTCGCGGGGCTTGCCGTCCTTGTCCTTGCGGTTGTAGTCGAAGATGCGGTAGGTCACGTCCGAGGTCTGTTGGATTTCGGCGATAAACGAGCCGGCTCCGATGCCATGCACCCTTCCCGCCGGCACAAAGAAGACGTCGCCCGGCTCTATCAGGCACGTCTGCAGCACTTCGGCAAAGGTACCGTTGTTCACCCTTTCCTTATATTCCTTGGGAGTGATCTGTTGCGCGAATCCGCCGATGAGCCTTGCCCCCTTGTCGGCGGCAATCACATACCACATTTCGTTTTTCCCAAGGCAGTTGTGCCTTCTTTGGGCCAGTTCGTCGTTGGGATGCACCTGGATGGAAAGGTCTTTCTTGGCATCGATGAGTTTGACCAGCAGCGGGAATTTATTGCCAAAGCGCGCGTAATTGGCTTCTCCCACCAGCTCCTCTTTGTATTTCCTGACCATTTCGGGCAAAGTCAACCCCTTGTCGGGACCATTAGCTACGACCGATTCACTGCCTTCCACGGCCGATATTTCCCAGCTTTCGCCCACGTTGGGCAGGTTTTCATTCAGATGTTTGAACGGGATAATTTTATCGCCTCCCCAAAGCGTCTGCTTCAGGACGGGCTCAAATTTCAAAGGATACATTTGTCGTTTTTCGTTAAATGTTCAATAAAAACATAAGTAATAATTTAATAATTGTGGCAAACATACAAAAAATATCAATTTGATTCAACGACGTAAAACGCTAAAATTTGCTAAAACGTTTTTCATATTTCATTCCAATTACTTGGGTAAACAAAAGAATTTCTTTTTATTTGCAAGAAATTTAATTAATACCAAGTTTATGATAAACACTACCCCAACCGAAGGCAATCTGTCCGGATTGGACAGAAAGGACTTTCAAAAGGAAATAGATAGTAAAAAGACAGATCTGTTTATCCTTAAAAATGCATTAGGAATGGAAGTGGCAGTAACCAACTACGGATGCGCCATCCTTTCGATTATGGTACCGGACAAGAATGGCAAATATGCCAACGTGGTCTTAGGGCACGACAACCTTGAAAGCGTCATCCACAGCCCTGAACCCTTCCTGAATACCACCATCGGACGATACGGCAACCGCATTGCCAAAGGCCAATTTACCCTGTATGGCGAAAAGCACCAGCTGGCCATCAACAACGGCCCCAACTCGCTGCACGGTGGCCCCACAGGTTTCCACACACGCGTATGGGATGCCATTCAGCCCGACCCGACAACCATTGTGTTCAACTACACTTCCGCCGACGGCGAAGAAGGCTTCCCGGGCAACCTGAAAGTAGAAATGACCTACCGTCTGGAAAACGATGCCAACGCACTGGTCATCGAATACAGAGCCACCACCGACAAAGCCACGGTCGTCAACCTGACCAACCACGGCTTCTTCAACCTGGCAGGCATCGCCAACCCCACTCCTACCGTACTGAACAACATTGTCACCATCAACGCCGACTTCTACGTCCCCATCGACGAGGTATCCATCCCCACGGGCGAAATCAGCAAGGTAGAAGGCACTCCGATGGACTTCCGCACACCGCACACCATCGGCGAACGCATCGACGAACCCTTCCAACAACTCATCAACGGCGCCGGCTACGACCACTGCTATGTGCTGAACAAAACCGAAGCCGGCGAACTGAGCTTGGCCGCCACCTGCACCGAACCCGAAAGCGGACGTACGATGGAAGTATATACCACCGAAAACGGCGTACAGCTCTACACCGGAAACTGGCTGAACGGATTTGCCGGCGCACACGGTGCCACCTATCCTGCACGAAGCGCCGTCTGCTTCGAAGCGCAATGTTTCCCCGACACCCCCAACAAGCCCCACTTCCCGTCGTGCGTGTTGCTTCCGGGTGACGAGTACCAACAGATTACCGTTTATAAGTTTGGAGTAGCAGGTTCCTGACCCCTACCCCTGCAAAAAAAGGAGTAAAAAGGGAGAGGCTATCCCCCTCCCGCCTTCTTTTACTCCTTTACACAACCATCTGTGACTTGCGAACCATGAAAAAAGAACAATAATAACCCCATATCATTAACCCCTAACTTTTCAGAAAAACCATGACACAACAGAAAAAGAACGGTAATCTCGTCGCAATTATTACCATGTTCTTCATTTTTGCGATGATCTCTTTTGTCACCAATCTTGCCGCGCCCTTCGGCACGATTTGGAAAAACCAATACGCCGGTGCCAACACACTGGGTATGATGGGCAACATGATGAACTTCCTGGCTTACCTCTTCATGGGTATCCCCGCCGGTAACATGCTGGTCAAGATCGGCTACAAGAAGACAGCCCTCATCGCGATGGCCGTCGGCTTCATCGGCCTCTTCATCCAGTATCTGTCCAGCCTCGTAGGCGCCAATGTCGATGTCTTCTCGCTGGGCGCATACGCCATCAAGCTGAACTTCATCATCTACCTGCTCGGAGCCTTCGTCTGCGGTTTCTGCGTATGTATGCTCAACACCGTGGTCAACCCCATGCTGAACCTCCTCGGAGGCGGCGGCAACAAGGGTAACCAGCTCATCCAGACGGGTGGCGCCTTGAACTCACTGTCGGGCACACTGACTCCGCTCTTCGTAGGCGCGCTGATCGGCACCGTTACTTCGAAGACAGCCATGTCCGACGTAGCTCCGCTGCTGTTCATCGCCATGGGCGTATTCGTGGCAGCCTTCATCATCATCTCGTTCGTATCCATCCCTGAGCCCCACCTCAGAAAAGGCGGCGCACAGAAGGAAAAATTCGAATACAGCCCCTGGAGCTTCCGCCACACCGTATTGGGCGTCATCGGTATCTTCATCTACGTAGGTATCGAAATCGGTATCCCCGGCACGCTCAACTTCTACTTGGCCGACGCTTCGAGCAAGGGAGCCGGCATCCTCATCAACGGTGCCGCCATCGGTGGAGCCATCGCCGCCATCTACTGGCTGCTGATGCTCGTCGGCCGTATGGCAAGTAGCGCCATCAGCGGCAAGGTATCGACCCGTGCCCAACTCATCGCCGTTTCGGCCACCGCTATCGTGCTCATCGTCATCGCCATGTTCATGCCCAAGAATGTCGGCGTCGATGTCCCCAAAATCGTCTATGACCCCGTAGCCAAGACCACCGAAATACTGACCAACGTAGGTGTACCCGCCGACCAGATTTCGGCCTTCATCGCCAACCCCGCATCAGTCGATCTGACTCCGTATGCCGACGCCCTGAAGGAAGAAGCCGCCATGGCTCCCGAAGAAATGGTTGGTTCGCTGGCCACTCCGAAGGTGCCCCTGAGCGCCTTCCTGCTGGTATTGTGCGGACTTTGCACATCGGTCATGTGGGGCGGCATCTTCAACCTGGCTGTTGAAGGACTGGGCAAATACACCGCACAGGCATCGGGCATCTTCATGATGATGGTCGTTGGTGGCGGTATCCTGCCTCTGATTCAAAACGCCATAGCCGACGGCGTAGGCTACATGGCAAGCTACTGGCTCATCATCGCCGGCCTTGCCTACCTGCTCTACTACGGCCTGGTAGGATGCAAGAATGTCAACAAGAACATTCCTGTAGAATAGGATTTAAGGATTTAAGTTTTTAAGTTTTTAAGTTTATGAGTTTATGAGTTTTTAAGTTTTTTAGTTTGTGAGTTTTAAGTTTATGAGTTTATGAGTTTTTAAGTTTTTTAGTTTGTGAGTTTTTAAGTTTATGAGTTTGTGAGTTTGTGAGTTTTTTAGTTTGTGAGTTTGTGAGACTTATAAGATTATTCTCAATTTCTCCAACTCAAAAACTTAAGAACTAAAAAACTCAAGAACTTAAAGCTTAAGAACTTAAAAACTTAAGAACTTAAAACTTAAGAACTTAAAAACTAAAAAACTTAAAAACTAAAAAACTTAAAAACTCAAAAACTCAAAAACTAAAAAACTCAAAACTAAAACATAGGTAATTATAATTATTCACCTTAAAAAATATAGTATTATGGATATAGAATACGTAAGAAGCCGTTTCATCAAGCATTTTGATGGAACAACAGGAGCAGTTTACGCTTCTCCGGGTCGCATTAATCTGATCGGCGAACACACCGACTACAACGGTGGTTTTGTATTCCCTGGAGCAATCGACAAAGGCATGATAGCCGAAATCAAGCCCAACGGTACCAACATCGTGAAGGCTTACTCCATCGACCTGAAAGATTATGTTGAGTTTGGTTTGGAAGAGGCTGACGCTCCTCGTGCAAGCTGGGCAAGATATATCTTCGGCGTTTGCCGCGAAATGATCAAACGGGGTGTAGAAGTCAAAGGTTTCAACACGGCTTTTGCCGGCGACGTTCCTCTGGGTGCCGGCATGTCTTCATCGGCCGCCCTCGAAAGCACCTACGCTTATGCCTTGAACGACCTCTTCGGCGACAACAAGATCGACAAGTTCGAGCTGGCCAAGGTAGGACAGGCTACCGAGCACAACTATTGCGGCGTGAACTGCGGCATCATGGACCAGTTTGCCTCCGTATTCGGCAAGAAAGGCCATCTGATCCGCCTCGACTGCCGTTCGCTCGAATACCAGTACTTCCCCTTCGACCCGCAGGGCTACCGCTTAGTGCTGGTTGACTCCGTCGTGAAGCACGAATTGGCATCGTCGGCCTACAACAAACGCCGCCAGAGCTGCGAAAACGTAGTGGCTGCCATTCAGAAGAAGCATCCGCACGTTGAATTCCTGCGCGACTGCACCATGGAGATGCTGAACGAATCGAAAGCCGACATCAGCGAAGAAGACTACAAGCGTGCCGAATACGTCATCGAGGAAATACAACGCGTGCTCGACGTTTGCGACGCTCTGGAAAGAGGCGACTACGAAACCGTCGGACAGAAGATGTACGAGACGCACCACGGCATGAGCAAGCTGTACGAAGTAAGCTGCGAAGAGCTCGACTTCCTCAACGACCTGGCATTCGACTGCGGCGTCACCGGATCGCGCGTCATGGGTGGCGGCTTTGGCGGATGTACCATCAACTTGGTGAAGGACGAACTGTATTCTACATTCGTCAACAAAGCAAAAGAAGACTTCAAGAACAAGTTTGGCCGTAGCCCGAAGATCTACGACGTAGTGATCAGCGACGGCGCAAGACGTTTGGAATAAAGAAATAAACCGAGTTGTAAAAACAACTCAATTTTTCATCGTGTATGTAGGAAGGAAACCGTGAGGCTTTCTTCCTACGCTTTTTTTAGCGGGTCAGCTTACCCTGATCCATACTCCCTCGCCCCTGTCCTTCGCCTCGACGATGCGTTGCTTCAGCAAGGCGACGTGGCGGCGCGAGTTGAGCACATGCCCCGGCTTGCGGTTTTCGCCCACCAGGATGCATCCGGCCGTGTCGGCAGGAGTGTTGCCCGCATGGATGCGGATGCCCTCGAACATGGGCACATGAAGCAGCAGAGGCAGCCACTCGCCGAACTTGGGGCTTCGGGTGATGACCACCGGATAGCGTCCCTCGGGGATGGCCGTGCGCCCTCTTATCTTATGTTTATTCTTCAGGTCGCGCCACGTGGGTTCCAGCGTGTCGCACAGGTATTCGCCGTCGGCCTCCAGCCGGCCTATGGTATAGTCTTTTCGCTTAGCGATTCGTGTCAATGTCAATTCCATCTTTTCTGAATTTTAGCTTACTGTAATTGTCATTTGTAATTCTCTCCACGTAGTTGCGGTGCACCCACTGGTTGAGCATGTTTTGCGTGCCTTTCTCGTCCTTGCCCATCCGTTGGCGCACCTGTACGACCTGCTGATAGGTAAATTCGTCGGGCAGCAGATTCAGCAGGTTGCGAGGTCCGCCGCCGGTGCGCGAGCTGTCGATCATCGCCTCTTCGATGTCTGCCCCGAAGAACTCCATCTTGCAAGCCAAGTCGTACTGCAGCGACCAGCGGATGAAGTCCTCGAACGTATCGTCCCAGCGGCAATCGTTGGCCACGTAGAGGACGCATGCCTTCAGCCAGGCGATAACGTTGGCTCGGAAGGACAGGTTCTCATAGACGCGGCTTTGCGACAGGCGGGCAAAGTCGGCGCACTCTTCCTTCAGCTGTTGCGCCAGCCGGTAGGCCTGCGGACAGTCGATCAGCCCCTGTGCCTTCAGCAGGTTGTCGATGTAGGGGCGCAAGGCCTCGTCGAAGGCGTCGTCGTAGCTTCCATAGACGGGCATCTCGGCTCCTATTTCGCGTTCGGGGATGGTGCAGAAGTTAATGCGCGAGATGGGGCCGTCGGTCAGCACCTTCGAGAAGTATCGCTTACCCTTTTGGATGGTGGTCGAGGCGTTCCAGTTGAAGCGGATGGTGACCTTCTCCGTCACGCTCTGCACGCCCACGCGCGTCTGTCCGTAGCGGTTGCGGGGGTCGAAGGCCAGACACATGATCTGAAACTGCTGTCCGCTCCGTCCGCTGCCTTTCAAGGCATCGAACTGGTCGATCTCGTTCAGCTTCGTGTAGAGGAAGTGTCCGTCGGCTTCGGCCATGCGCATGACGAAGGCGGGGTTGGTCATGTCGGCGTCAATTTCCTGTATGACAAGTCCTTCGGGTCGTTTGCGCTTGTCTTTGTTGGCGCCTCTCGTGCTGACTTCGTCCTTCCACTGGCGTTCGCGCCGCAGGTTTTCCTCGTCGCGCCGGCGTATGTCGGCCATGATGCGGTTGATGGGTTCGCTGATGCAGTCCTTGCCCGCGCCGGTGCCCGCCATCAGCACGTTCATCAGTGTGGCTTCGTGCTCCACGTTGTCGATGTACCGGAACCTGACGCGGTGCAGATGAGCCGCCAGCGGTGGAAAGACGGCGTGCGCCACGGCAGCCTTGTAGAGGTCGGGGGTGCGGCTGATGAGCAGCTCGATCAAAGCGGGCAAACACTTTGGAAATGAAGAATGAAGAATGTCGGCTGCGCCTCCGAATGAAGAATTGTTTCCGCCCGCAGGCGATTCTTCGTTCTTCATTCTTAATTCTTCATTTCCCAAAGATTCTTCATTCTTCATTCTTAATTCTTCATTCCCCAAAGATTCTTCATTTCCAAACAGCCCTTCCTCGTCCACATACAGCGTATGGTCCTCGGGCACCATGTAGATGCAGCGGCTTACGTCCTTCAGAGCCCCGTCGGCCTTAAAGCCCACGTCGGCCGAAAAGCGCGTCTGTGCCTCGTGCGGGGTCATGCCGTGGGGCAGGACGATGAGCACGTGGGTGCCGCGGCGCACCGATTCCTCGACCAGCAACACCTGCCATTTGCCTGCCTTCTGCAAGGCGAGCGAGCGCTCCAGTATCTCGGCCGAATGTCCTTTTTCGTCGAAATCGAGCATCAGTCGCGGCAGGGGTTGCAGGGCGTCGGCCGCCGCGCGATGGTTGTCACGGAAGGCAGCGCAATGGGGCGTCCAGATGGGTAGCCGCCGTTTCAGTTTTTCGTCGCCCGCCTCGATGCGGCGACACATTTCCGCCAACCAAGGTTCGCGGCGCATGGCCTCCCACTCCTGGCGGGTGGCCGGTAGGGCGGGAGCACCATGCCCCCGTCCGATACAAGTAAAGTTGTTCATCTTTTGTTACTTTTTTTCAGGATTCAATTATTCGTATGTGGATGTGGCGGATCGGTCGAGTTCCGTCACCATCTCGTTTCCAACCTGCGGCTGGCGTAGTAGGCGTCGATACGTCGCCCCTCTAAGTTGCGCAGGGCAAGGATGTCATCGGCCGTCAGCGAGGGTCGGAAGCTCCATTTCTCGATGATGCGTCCGCGTGTGGTCATCAGCACCCGGCAGTGCTCCGTGGCGAAGAGTTCGATGTAGCGCGGTCCGGTGTCGATGTTGTAAGGCTTTACGCGTGTGAATCCGTCTTCCTCCACCGTGATACGGCCTTTGTACGATGCCCTTCCTTCGGGCGTGATGGGTGCCTTGTCTGCCTCCCAGGCACAGGGATAAATGTTGATGTTGCCATTGGCCATGAAGGCCGTCTGTGTGTCCATGTGGACATCTTGTAAGAAATATTCTTTTTTCATCATTTTTCTGAGTTTTGTGAGAGAAGGGAAGCAAGAAACGTGGCCACTTTGCTCTCCGGGAGGTTCCTTCACGTCGCTCCACTCAGGTTGGTTTTACTTTTTTTTAGTTGACAAGGGGGGAAGTTTAGTTGACGAGGGGACGAGTTAACGAGACAACGAGGAGGAAGTGGGGATCCTTGTCATCTTGTTGCCCTTGTTTCCCTTGTCAACTCGTCAACTTGTCCCTTGTCAACTCGTCAACTTGTTAACTTGTCAACTCGTTCCTTGTCAACTTGTCAACTCGTCAACTTGTCAACTGTTCTTCATTTTCACCAGTTCCACAGCCAGTATGTCCTGAAACATTTGTCCGTTGTACTCGCGCGTCTGGAAGCGGAGTACGGCATACACCAGCTCGCCGGCGTAGAATTTGCTCGAGGCCAGTTGCCCCAGCATGGCAGCCACGTACGCGTCTTCGTACTTGCCGCCCAACTCTTGCAACACGATGTTGCACTTCATCACCTGACCGCTTTCGGCCTTCTGGCTCTGCACGGCGAAGGGTTCGCCCTGCATGATGACTTTCAGTAGTTTTTTCATTTCGATTTCTCTTTTTTTTGCGTTGGGAGCCCTCAATACGAAAAGCCCCCGCAAGCACGAGTCGGCTGTAGCCTTTTTCTTCGTGATTGCAGAGGCAAAGTTAGGCGATGCGGAGGAGGAAAAACTGGTACGTAGGTGGTACGGCGGAGGGGTACGGAGAGGGGGTGAGGTATGGGGAAGAGGATGTAGGCTATCCTTCTATCCCCAGAGCCTGAAAGAATAGACACATCTCGCTGTAGGACACATCGCTGCTATCAGTCCTGTCACGGTTGACCAGCGATTTTTTGGCATTGGCTATGGCACGCCTCAGGTCTCCGCCACATGATAGCATCTTCTGGTGCAAGCTACCTACGTTTCGGAAGTAGCGTTCGTGTTTTTCATAGTCGGCCACAAACTTGTGGAGGTAGTTTTCCACTTCTCTGTAAGAAGCAAAATGACGGGTCACATAGTCAAAATAGTAAATAAACCACATCTCCATGCACCGCCTGGTCTCAATGAAGTGTACGTAGCAGTCGATGCCTTTCTTCTTTTTCGTAAAAAGTTTATTGTGGTATGTCTGCTTCAGCCGCTTGTACTTCTGACTGGCCGCTCCTTCTTCCTTGCTATCCATATCTATCAGGCAATATACCTCGTCGTATCCTTCGTTGATGGCTTTGGATATGGCCTTATCCAGTTCATCCAGACTCGAAGCCTTTAGCCCCAACTGCTGAGGCAGAATCCGGAAGTTACCTCCGGCCAGGGCACGAAGCGATTCGATATAATATTTCTCAGTGATACCTTCGCCTATGACAGCTATGGCTTTGCGTCCTCCTCCTGCCATACTCCTATTCCTCCCATATCAATGTAGAACCCAGGTTTGGCTTACCGCCTAACTTACCAATGCGGTAGGCATTTTCCAGCGAAAGATTCTTGTGCAGGCCCATCGACGAGGCACGGTACAGAAGCGTCTCGGCGGTAGCGTGGTCTTTTTCGGTGATCCACACCATATCGCGACGTACCATCCAGTCCTCCGACAGCAAGGCTTCGTTATGCGTGGTACAGATCAGCTGTGTGCGGCTCTCCGTTTCCAGAAACATCTTCAGATAGTGCACCAACAGGTCGTAGTGAAGGCAGTCTTCGATTTCATCTTTCAGGCAGATGCTTTCACGTTCTTTCAAGTCAAAAAGCATGCGTGCCAAGCGGAGATACATCAATGTGCCACGCGATTCCATCGCCGAAGCAATGGTAAAAGCTTTTTCACCAGCCTCGTGCGTAAACAGAACTTCCCTTCGGCCTAATCGGCGTATCAGTGTATCGTCCACTCCTTGCGTCCTCATTTCAGTTTCCAACGCTTCAGGAACGTCCATCTGAAGCGGTTCAAAGTCCGTAATGTTGATATCCGCCTTGTTCAGCATCCTGATGACCATGTTCTTCAGGATTTTGTTCTCCTGAGCCTCTCGGGCTATCTCGTAGATGTTATCATGTTCGCTGTCTTCGTGCACATTTTGCTTAATCCATTGGTACAGTTCGTTCAACAAGGGAATATCAACAGAGATTTTGTTCAGCGTAGAGAGGACAGTGTGATTGGGCAGCGTATTGCTTCTCAGCTGGTTACGTTCGTTCACTCTCACGTTAACCGTACTTCCGAAACTGATTTCGCCTTTGTTTGTCCTCTCATAGAGCTTGGAAAGCACACCACTGGAAGTCGTGTACATCATCTTTTCTCCGATGATTCTCTCTTCGTCGTACTCCACATCGTACTCGTATCTGCGCCCCAATGCCCAAAAGATCATGCCAAAATGTGTAGGCTGTCCTTTACGCAAGGCAAACGGACTGTAGAAGGGGATTTTAGCATGTTCCTCTAATTGGGGACGGAACAGCAGATTCCATATCGTCTGGATGGCAAACAAAACGTTCGTTTTGCCCGAAGCATTGGCACCATACAACAACGCCAACCGCAACAGACGCAGGCCGGGCTTCACCTCCACGCTCACCTCCTCCAGGTGGCTCTTGTCAGATGTGGCAACAAAAGTGATGGTCTGTTTGCTGCCGATAGACAGATAGTTTTCAATAGAAAGTTGCTGAATCATATTTTCAAGGTCGGTTTTCGTAAGTTTTCTACAAAAATAAGCAAAGAAATCGGTAAATACAAATTTCAAGGCCTATTTTCATTTTCTGATTGCGCCGAATTTCGCTTACCGACTATTCTCATTAGCATAATACGATGCGGAGGAGGAAAAACCAGATTGATTTACAATCGTTTTGCCATCATAAAGAGAGGACCTTTCTACGTTTTCCCCTCCATCACCCCCACCACCCGTCGCATGAACTCCCCTGTCCGGCGCTGCTCCATCCCCTTGTTGCAGGCCGAGCGAAGGGTTTCGGGCTTCACGCCCCACAGGCGGCCGAAGGTTTGCCAGGGGGTGGCGATGTCAAGCCGTCCGGCCAGCAGCGAGGCCAACACGCCCTTTTCGGCGCCTGTCAGGGAGACGGGGCGCCAACCCTCGTCCAGCAGGCCGGCACCGACGAGACGGGCCAGCAGCGCCTCGGCAAGGGGCGTGCGCAAGGCTTCGGGCAGGGGTGCGGACGCTGTTGCCTCCGCTTCCTCCGTCACTACTCCAGCTTCTGCTTCCGTCCACGCCGCCGCCTCCTCGTCGTCGTCCTTGCCGGCCTCTGCCTGCCCGTGCATGCGCATGTCGCCCTGCACGAGGGTCTGAAAGGTGACGTCGGTCAGCTGGCAGCGGTCGAAGAAGATGCCGCCGTAGAAGTTTTTTACTTCGGTCTGATTCTGTTTGTTGTTTTCCATATCGTCGTTTTTCGGTGGGTGTGGTGGGGGGATTATTCATGTGGTAAACTTCGCCCGGCAGGCATCGCCGTGCCGATGCTGACGCCGCTGATCCGGCTTTCGCTGATGTGGTTGGAGCCGGCGTGGTAGATGTGCTGCGTGCGGGGAACGGGCGTCTTCAGTTCCTCCATCCGCCTGACGATGCGCTGCGTGTAGGGCTGCGTCAGGGCGGGCTGCCCCATGCTTGTCAGCCAGAGCGACAGGTCCTTCAACCCCTTTTCGTCGCTCAGCGACAGCGCCCTGTCCACCAGTGTGCCCAGCGCGTCGGTCGCACCTGCGGCGGCCTGCTTCTGACAGGCGGCCAGCCGACCCGCCAACGCCTGCTTCTCCGCCTCGGCCTCGGCCAACCGGCGGTTCGCCAGTTCGAGCCGCACAGCCAGTTCGCCAATCCGCAGGTTGCGGGCGTAGGCGGCTGCCGCGCCCCGAAGCTGAGGGACGTCGGCGGGCTGCGCAGGAGGCGCGCAGGTGAAGTCGTCGAGCGAAATGCCCGTCGTAATCCGCCATGCCCTGTTTCTGACGTCATGAAGCATGTCTTTATTGGCCAGATACTGCCCGGGGGCGTTCCTTATCTTCGTGCAGAAGCGTACGATGTCCCCGCGCTTGCTGCCCGTCTTCTCCAGCAGCATGCAGGCGGCCGCCAGCGTCGCGTCGGGGCGGTAGGAATAGGGCGTGGGAAGCATCAGATCGGAAGAGCGGTTCAGCAGGAATGCCGAGACCGATCTCGTATG
>OMCT01000219.1_pt1 | contig 47358 bp, 21 predicted proteins | sample 1674301 | NCBI WGS metagenome assembly OMCT01 (sample SAMEA103958158, study PRJEB25191) | human gut metagenome
ATTATAAAAAAAAAAAAACAACGATTAAGACAGTGTTACTAAACTATGTTATCAAACATATAGTCCTCCGCATCTTACGCTTTCATTGAGGAAAAAACCTCCACAGAAGTGATAGGAACAGCATTTTGGTCTAAAATCCACCATTATTTGAAGGATTTATCCACCCACAATCAACATTTTTTCAGCTATCTTTGTAGCATTGAAACACAATTTATTAATATCTGATACTACAATATCTATATGAAGAAATTATTTTGGAGTTTGGCTCTGCTTTTCGGAATCGGATGTTCGGCTTTACTCAAAGCCCAGCCGACAACCACAAACAACGCCATCGTGCCGGGAAAAGTGTGGAACGACACCGAAGGAAACCCGATCAACGCTCACGGAGGCGGAATTCTTTACCACGAAGGTACCTACTACTGGTACGGAGAGTATAAAAAAGGGAAAACCATCTTGCCCGAATGGGCTACCTGGGAATGTTATCGAACAGACGTTACGGGCGTAAGCTGCTATTCCTCGCAGGACTTGATGAACTGGAAGTTCGAAGGCATTGCCCTGCCGGCTGTTAAAGACGACCCAAACCACGACCTGCATCCCAGCAAAGTGTTGGAACGTCCGAAAGTCATCTACAACCAACGCACCGGCAAGTTCGTCATGTGGGCACACGTGGAAAGCGCCGACTACAGCAAGGCTTGTGCCGGAGTAGCCGTCAGCGATTCGCCTACTGGCCCGTTCACCTACCTTGGCAGCTTCCGTCCCAACGATGCCATGAGCCGCGACCAAACCGTATTTGTTGACGACAACGGACGTGCCTACCAGTTCTATTCGTCCGAGAACAATGCTACCTTATATATAAGTGAACTTACCGACGACTACCTGCGCCCCAGCGGACGCTTTACCCGCAACTTCATCGGGCAGAGCCGCGAGGCACCGGCCGTATTCAAGCACGACGGAAAATACTACATGCTGTCGTCGGGCTGTACCGGATGGGATCCCAACCAGGCAGAGCTGGCTGTTGCCGACTCCATCATGGGACCATGGACGGTAATCGGTAATCCCTGCACCGGCCCCGATGCCGACAAGACGTTCTATGCCCAAAGCACCTACGTACAGCAGGTCATGGGCAAGAAGGACTGTTACATCGCCATGTTCGACCGCTGGAACAAGAAAGACCTGGAGAACTCGCTCTACGTATGGCTGCCCATTTCGTTCGAAAACGGAAAAATCACCATCCCCTGGCGGGACCAGTGGAACTTCGACTCGTTTGCCCAGCAGCCCCGCTTCGAAGCCGGAAAAGGTACCTTCCTGCTGAACGGGAAGCCATTCATCGTAAAAGCTGCCGAACTGCACTACCCACGCATCCCCAAACCTTATTGGGACCAGCGCATCAAACTGTGCAAAGCCTTGGGCATGAACACTATCTGTCTGTACGTATTCTGGAATGCACATGAATCACAACCCGGTGTATTCAACTTTGAAGGCCAGAACGACCTGGCCGAGTTCTGCCGCCTGTGCCAACAGAACGACATGTACGTCATCCTGCGTCCCGGTCCCTACGTTTGTGCCGAATGGGAAATGGGCGGACTGCCCTGGTGGTTGCTTAAAAAGAAAGACATCCGCCTGCGCGAGTCCGATCCTTACTTTCTGGAGCGCGTAGCCATCTTCGAAAAAGCCGTAGCCAACGAAGTGAAGGACCTGACCATCGCCAACGGCGGCCCCATCATCATGGTACAGGTCGAAAACGAATACGGTTCCTACGGGGAGAGCAAGCAATACGTATCACAGATACGCGACATTGTACGCAAGAACTTCGGCAATGTCACCCTGTTCCAGTGCGACTGGGCTTCCAACTTTACCAAGAACGGACTGCACGACCTCATCTGGACCATGAACTTCGGTACGGGGGCCAACATCGACCAGCAGTTTGCCCGCCTGAAGGAACTGCGCCCCAACAGCCCGCTGATGTGCAGTGAGTTCTGGAGCGGATGGTTCGACAAGTGGGGAGCCAACCACGAAACGCGTCCAGCTGCCGACATGATTGCCGGAATTGATGAAATGTTGTCCAAAGGCATCTCGTTCAGCCTCTACATGACTCACGGAGGTACCAACTGGGGACATTGGGCCGGGGCCAACTCTCCCGGCTTTGCTCCCGACGTGACATCGTACGACTACGACGCCCCCATCAGTGAATCGGGACAGACCACCCCAAAATACTGGGAACTGCGCAAGACATTAGAGAAATACATGGACGGCAAGAAACAGGCCAAAGTTCCTGCCCTCATCAAGCCCATCAGCATTCCTGCCTTCCAGTTCACCGAGATGGCCCCACTCTTCGCCAACCTGCCTGCTGCCAAGAAAGACGAAAACATCCGCACGATGGAAGAGTACGACCAGGGCTTCGGCAGCATTCTGTACCGCACTACGCTGCCTGAGACCAAAGTTCCGGCACTGCTCACCGTCAACGAAGCGCACGACTATGCACAAATCTTCATCGACGGCAAGTACATCGGCAAGCTGGACCGCCGCAACGGCGAAAAGCAGATTACCCTGCCCGCCTGCCGCAAGGGAGCACAACTCGACATCCTGGTAGAAGCCATGGGACGCATCAACTTTGGACGTGCCATCAAGGACTTCAAAGGCATCACGAAGAACGTGGAACTGACCATCGACATGAACGGTTATCCCTTCGTCTGCGACCTGAAGAACTGGGAAGTTTTCAACATCGAAGACACATACGAATTCTATAAAGGCATGAAGTTCGAACCCATCCGCTCGCTGAAGGACGAACAGGGACAACGCATCCCGGGCTGCTACCGATCCACCTTCAACGTGAAGAAGCCCAGCGACACTTTCCTGAACTTCGAGACATGGGGCAAAGGATTGGTTTACGTGAACGGATATGCTTTGGGACGCATCTGGGAAATCGGCCCGCAACAGACTCTCTACGTACCGGGATGCTGGCTGAAGAAAGGCGAAAACGAAATCCTGGTATTCGACATCGTAGGTCCGAAAGAGGCTAAAAGTGAAGGCCTGCACGAACCGCTGCTCGACCAGTTGCAGGTGAGCAAACCGTTGACTCACCGCACCGAAGGACAGAATCTGGACCTCTCGGCCGAGAAACCCGTACTCAGTGGCAGCTTCAAGCCCGGCAACGGATGGCAGGAAGTAAAATTCGACCAACCCGTCAGCGGACGCTACATCTGTCTGGAAGCACTCAGTTCGCAAGACGGGAAAGACCTGGCCTGCATTGCCGAGATGTATGTACTCGACAAAGACGGCGAACGCCTGTCGCGTGAACCCTGGACCGTGAAGTATGCCGACAGCGAAGACGTAGCTCACGTCAACCGTTCGGCCGACAAGCTGTTCGACCTGCAGGAATCTACCTACTGGAGTACAACACCAGGCACAGCCTACCCGCACGCGGTAGTCATCGACCTGGGTGCCACCCACACGGTAAGCGGCATTCAGTACTTGCCCCGCATGGAGAGCGAAGTGCCGGGCGGCATCAAGGACTTCAAGGTTTACGTGAAGAAAGAAGCATTCAAATACTGAATACTTTCCTGATAAGAACTGCGAGTCCCGCAGAATACTTCTCCGGTCAGCAGCATCTTGCCGCTACGACAGAAGTTCTGCGGGACTCGCTGTATTTCAGCATTTCCGCCTGCTTTCATGCTTCGTCGTGATAATCGCCCAGACGACCGTTCCACAAATATTTGCGCGTTTCGCTGACCACCACGCCCGAAAGCAGCAGCAGCGAGAGCAGATTGGGGATTGCCATCAGCGCATTGGCTATGTCGGCGAAGTTCCACACGAGCGAAAGATTGGCTACCGACCCTACATAGACCAGCACAATCCAAATCACCCGATAACCCAGCATCAGCCGGCGTCCGCCCAGATACTCCACGGCTTTCTGCGAATAATAACTCCATCCCAAAATGGTACTGAAGGCAAACGTAATGATGCCGAACGACAGAATAGGAGTACCCACATAAGGTATCTTGGAGAAAGCCATCTTCGTGAGAGCCGCATCACTGGTATAGTCGATGTCGGGATAGGCCAGGATGCTGCTGACCAATACCAGTCCCGTCAAGGCACAGATGACCACCGTATCCCAAAAGGTGCCGGTGGACGAAACCAACGCCTGACGCACCGGGTTGCGCGTCTGTGCGGCAGCTGCCACAATGGGAGCCGAACCCAGGCCGGACTCGTTGGAGAACAGGCCGCGGGCAATGCCGTAACGGGCCGCCATCATCACCGTAGTGCCCACAAAGCCGCTGCCTGCCGCCCGTGCCGAAAAGGCCGAATCGAAGATCAGGCAGACCGACTGCCACAAATAAGCATGATTGACGAAAAGAATATAGATGCAACCCAGCACATAGAACAGGGCCATGAAAGGCACCAGTGCCGTACATACACGGGCAATGCCCTTGACACCTCCCAGAATGACCAAGGCCGTAAGCACAGCCATCACCAGTCCACTGACGTGAGGCGAGATGCTGTAAGACTCGTCGAGCAACAACGAGATGGAGTTGGCCTGCACCGTATTGCCGATGCCGAATGCCGCCACAGCCGTAAACACGCAAAAGACAATGCCCAGCCACTTCATGCCCAGGCCCCGTTCGAGCGCATACATCGGGCCGCCCGTCATTTCGCCTTCGGCATTCTTCACCCGATACTTTACGGCCAGCAGTCCTTCGGCATACTTGGTTGACATGCCCAACACGCCGGTAAGCCAGCACCAGAACACAGCACCCGGTCCGCCCAAGGCCACGGCTGTAGCCACACCGATAATGTTGCCCGTACCAATGGTGGCAGCCAACGAAGTGGCCAAAGCACCAAACTGACTGACGTCGCCCTTGGCTCCGTCGTCCTTGCTGAGCGAGAGCCTCAACGCCTTGTACAAATGCAGTTGGGGAAAACGCAGCCTGACGGTAAGAAACAAGTGGGTGCCCAGCAGCATGATTATCATGGGCCATCCCCACAGCCAGGAACTTATTCCCTGTAGGATTCCTTCTAAACTTTGCATAGTTGTATGGTATAGTATGTATTTTGATTACGGCCGCAATTTATAAAAAAAATTGCTTTGCACTGAACAGTCTGTTGCACGAAATCGCATTCCATCCATTATTTCTATATATGCATCGCCAATCAGGATATCCTGTTTTCGTCCGAGGTCGCGATAAGTCGTATCGGCTTAGTGCCTTTGAATGATCCGCTTGATGATTTAAGACTGATAGAAAACAGAAACAAAAAAGGTGCACCCCCCGTCACCGGGAAGTACACCTCAGAAAGAAAAAGATTGCATATATCTGATTTCGACTTACGTCATTTGTTGCGCGTAACGGTGTGAAGCACCTTGCCGGTCTTGTCGATCATGCGGAGTTCCAGCGTTTTGGGCGTGGCCGAGATGATGGAGAAGCCCGGTTCGGGACTGCAGAACACAGTACCTTCGATGGGTTTCACCTTGCGGCTGAGCGAACCGCTGGAATTGGTCACGTAGTCGATGTCGCTTCCTTCGACACGTACGTGCTGGAAGTTGTGGATGTGTCCGCAGACGTACATGTCCACGTGATGACGGCGCAGAATGGGGTCAACACGCTGTTGCATGTTCTGACGTTCGATTTCGTCTTTCGGCGTCTCGGCATAGATAGGATGGTGACCGACTACAATCACCCAGTCTTCCGTGGCGGCAGCCAACACACCGTCCAGCCACTGCAGCTGGTCGTCGATGCTCTGCAGGCAGGCATCGGGATATTTGTCGTTCTCCTGACGGTACTTGTCGATAAGGGGAGCCGTATCTATCCAAACGACGCGTACGGTAGTACCTTCTTCGCTGAATGCCTTGGTGTAGTAACGTCCGGGCATTGTCCAACGGCGACTCACACGGCTATAGTCGAGTACGGCCTGCGTCGAGCCGCGGTATTCATGGTTGCCCAGGACGGGATACCAGTCAATCATCAGTTCGGGATGACTGTAGATCAGTTCGTAGTTGGTCATCCACAGAGGGTCGTTCACCGAACGCACGCCTTCGAAGTGGTGTACGTCGCCAGCGGCAATCACAAACTCGGGGCCTACTTCTTCGGCCATCTCGCCCATCAGTTCGGCTATGGGCTTCTGGTCGTAGTAGCCGTTGCGGCCCAGGTCATTGGCTACATAAATGTTGAATTTATCATCGTATGCCGAATAGTCTATCTTGTTTTGGGCAATGGCCCACTGCCCCAGCAGGGCAAGAGTCAGCAGAAGGAACAGTTTCTTCATTTTCGTTTTTTGTTTTTAAAAGGTTACAATTCCGTTTTATTAAATAACTCAACTTTGACTTCGTCGATTTTCAATTCGCAAGCTCAAGCTACAGTTGGTAAGTAACAAGTTGACGAGTTGACAAGGCGTTTGCTGCGAACCGTCTCAAGCGGCACTTTATCAAACAGGACATCCCGGGCCTTGTAAACTTGTTGACTGAAGCCTTGTTAACTGCAAAAATAGTATCACTCCCTGGTAGAATTCCGAATCATGCCGTTCGGACAGGAAAGAAAGGGGAATGCGTCAGGATTGATACATTCCTCTTTCAAGATTTACTATTTTAACAAATGAACGATATAGCCATCAGTCATCAGCCTTGCCTGTCAGAAGTTGATCTTGAAACCGGCATTGACACGCACGCCGTAGTATTCGGCCTGCATGGAGCGGTCGGAAGTTCCCTGATAGTAGCGCAAGGGCTGGTTCAGCAGATTGGTAGCTTCGGCATAGAAGGTGGTCTTCAGCTTCTTGCCGAAGGTGTAGCTGGCGTTTACGTCCAGGTAGTTCACCTTGTCGTAGTAGCGGTCGTAGAAGGCTTCCTCGCCTACTTCGTCGATGAAGTCGCTGGCAAAGTTATAGCTCAGACGGATGTTGAATCCTGCCTTGTCGAAGTAGAGCGAAGCGTTGGCCGTGTGCTCGGGCGAACCCGGCATGCGGAGGTCTTCGTTCTCGCGGCCTTCGAAGTTGAAGTTCTTCACCTTACTGTAGGTATAGGTGTAGTTGCCGTAGAATCCGATGCACTTCAGTGCGGGAGCTATGAAGCCGAAGTCGCGCTGATAAGCCAGTTCGATGCCCAATACGTCAGCATCGCCGGCGTTGCGGGGTTGGGTCAGAACGTCATACGTATGATTGTTGTAGGTGTAGTTGGTGATGCGCTGATCGACAATGAAGTCGTTGATCTTCTTGTAGAACAGACCTGCGCTGACCAGACCTACACTCTTGAAGTAGTACTCGGCACTGAGGTCGAAGTTGTAGGACAGGGTCGGAGTCAGATTGGGGTTACCCATCTCCAGTTCGTTGTCGCTGCTCTTCACCACTACGTTCGGAATCAGGTTGGAGTATTTGGGACGTGCGATGGTGTTGGTGAACGAGGCACGCAGCTTGAGGTCGTCGTTGACGTCGTACTTCAGCAGGACGGAGGGCAAAACGTTGATGTAACTGTCGGTGTAGTCACCCGTAGGGTCGAGGCTTTCCTTGATGCCCTGGTCTTTATCCTTTTCAGTATAGATCCATCCGCTGTATTTCAGATGCGTATTTTCCAGACGCACACCAGCCATCAGGTTCCAGCGTTTGCCCAACTGCTGGTCGAAGCGGATGTATCCGGCACTGACGGTTTCGTGTGCCTTGAAGTTTCCGCCTTCTTCTTCCAGGTTTTCTTCGCCTTCGAACTTGCTGCTGTCACCGAAAGGCAGACTGCCCAAGTATTCCTTGGTAAAGGCATCGCCCACTTTATAGCGGTCGCCGGCCATGTATCCGTCGCGATTCTGGTTCTTCAGGTTGGCCAGTGCTTCGGTCATGAATGTGCTTTCGTAGTCGCCTACAGGTTCGTAGTCGAAGAAAGTGATGTCTTTCTTCTTGTCCTTGTCAACGACTTTTGCTCCGAACTTCAGCTTGTTGGCAAACTTTCCTTTGGCCAGCGGCAACTCAAAGTTCAGGCTGAACTTCAGGTCTTTCTCCTTGATGTCTTCGAAGCTTTCGTCCAGTTCGTCCAACCCGTAATCGTCGGCGTTCATAATCAGCTCGTCAGCATTCACAGCCGACATGTACGGACGGCGGATGTCGCTCCAGTCGGTATTCATGGCTACGCCTTCGCGGTTGAAGCCAATGTATCGTTCGTTGGGACGTTTTTCACCGGCCTGTGCGTAAGAGGCTTTCCAGTCCATCTTCAGCCGGCCGAAGAGGTGTTCACCGCCAAGGGTGAAGTCCATGGTGCGCTGTTGCTCCAGACGGGCATTGCGGTTGTCGGGCGTACCGCCCTTGGTCTGATAGATGACTTCGTATTCGTTGGGTGTGTCGTCGTCCCACTTGTAGGTGACGCGGTAGCGGTTCTCCCAGTCGTTACGGTTGTTGAAGATTCCCTTGAAGTCTATCTTGTGGTTGGCATTGATTTCCCAGTCCAAAGCCAGCGAATAACTCTGGCGTTCGCGGGTGACGTAATACTGACGTATTTCGTATTCGTCGATGACCACATCGCCGTTGTCATTCCGCTCGTAAGCCATCTCCACGTCGTCGCTGCCGGCAGGATTGTTCTGATAAGAAGCAGAAAGCATCAGTCCAAGCTTGTCGTTGAAGAAACGGTCGCCATAAGTAAAGCCCAGATTTAAGGCAGCCTTACCGCTCACCCAGTTGTAGCCGGTTCCGGCCGTAGCGGCAATGGTGCGTTTGTAGGGCGAGTTCTTGGTGACGAGGTTGATGCTGCCGCCGATGGCGTCGGCATCCATATCGGGAGTCACCACCTTGTGCACCTCGATGGTCTGAATCATGTCCGAAGGTATCAGGTCGAGCTGGACGTTACGTGTGTCGCCCTCCGCCGAGGGGATGCGGTTGCCGTTGATAGTGACCGAGCTGAGGTCGGCACTCGTTCCGCGTACCTGTCCGAAGCGAGCCTCGCCCTGGTCGTACTGAACGTTGATGCCGCTGATGCGCTTCAGCGCGTCGCCGATGTTCGAGTCGGGGAACTTGCCCACCTGGTCGGCCGATACGACGTTGGTAATGCCCAAACTGTTCTTCTGCGAACTCATGGCACGGCGTTGTCCGTGGAAGGCACCACCTACGACAACTTCCTGCAGTTCGACTCCTTCCTGCAGCACTACGTCCTGGTCTAAAGTCTTGCCTTCGGGAATGGTGATGTTCAGTTCCACCGGCGAATAGCCTACGTAGGTCACCTTCACGGTGTAGGTTCCCGGGTCAAGGTTGGAGAATGTGTAGAATCCGTTGACGTCGCTCGTCACACCTGTGTGCAGTTTCTCAATATAGACAGAAGCACCCGGGAGAATTTGTTTGGACGCATCGACGATACGGCCGCGAATGGTCCCTTGTTTCGTTTCATTTGCTTTTCCGTCAGCCCAACTCACGTTGCTGACGCCCATAAACATAAATAAAAATAAGCACGCTTTTACAATCTGTTTCATACTTGTTTTCGCTGTTAATATTTTGCCGCAAAAGTAGAGGGACTCCGTTACGTGCATCTTGCGAAACATTGAAGATAAGGTAACAAATATATGACAAAAACGTTACAGACAATCCAGCCGGAGAAGATGCACGAACCTGCGATTTCCTCCCCTTCGGGAAGAGGTCCTATACGGCTCGTGAGAGACACTTGTACGGCTCGTGAGAGACACTTGCACGGCTCGTGAGAGACACTTGCACGGCTCGTGAGAGACACTTGCACGGCTCGCGAGCAACACTTGCACGGCTCACGAGCAACACTTGTGTCCTGTAGGAAGGAGATAAAGAGACGAAAAAAAGGCTGCCCCAACCCCTCACGGGAGAGACAGCCCTGCCTTTGTTTAAAAATACCTATTAAAAACGATCACTTCAAACTAACAGTCTTTTCCCAAATAACTAATTCCTATATGAAAGTCTATAAAGACCATATCGATCAATTACCATTTCGAGTGCAAATATACATATCACAAATCATTCAGATGTAGCAAAAATCGGTCAGATTTGGGCAAAAATCATTCAAATGACAGATTCCAACGCTCTTTCCATGCAATAATCGGCTTCCCCGACTCATCAAAACCGATCGGAAGCCAGATGTAGGAAGAGTACATCAGACTCTGAGGTTTCCACACGTCGGCCATGAAAATGTACTGCCCCTCACCCACCGACAACACGAAAGTGCTCTGTCCGCCGAAGGTCTTCTCTGCGTTCGGACCCACCATCGGACTGGGGTGCTGCGTCCACGGCCCCCAAATGGAAGGAGCCGAAAACATGCGGGCCTCGTTTGGTGCCCAACCCGTACAGCCCGAAGTAATCATCCAATACAGACCATCGTGCTTGAAGATGGCAGGTGCCTCGTTGTGCCCACCGGGGAAAAGACGGATGTACCGACCCGTATGTCCCAGGTAGTCATCGGTCAGTTCGGCTATCTGCAACGTCAGATTCTCCTCGGACGAATAGATGTGGTAGGCTTTGCCGTCGTCATCGACAAAAAGGGTCATGTCACGCGACATTTGTCCGCCAGCCAGGTCGCGCTTCACAAACAGTCCCTTGTTCACGGCCTCGCGCCAGCGGGGTGTCCACCATTCCTTATATTCGTCCATGTTCCATTCCGTCGTACGTTCTTCGTCCGTCATGTTCTCCGGCCAGATGCCGGGATTCACGCGGCCGGAACCCAAGTAGCGGTAAGGACCCGTGGGCGTATCGCTGACAGCCACCGCTGCACGAGCAGCCTCGTACCCCCTGCCCTTCAGCTCGAGGTGAAACCACATGACAAACTTCTTTGTCCGTGCATTATAAATCACCTTGGGACGCTCCATGATGCACCCCACTTCGATGTCATCGCCGGGGCGGTCGGATACTGCAAGGGCTACACCTTCGTACTTCCAGTGACACAAGTCGTCCGAAGAATAACAGTTCACTCCCACCTTGGTCGAGAAGCCCTCTTCGGGCCGGTGCTCACCAAACCAGTAATATTTGCCTTCGTAACGGAGAACCCCGCCCCCGTGGGCATTGATGTAAGCCCCGTCCACGTCGTTCCACACTCCGGCAGGTACAATGGTGCCGCCGTTTCCGGCAAGAACAAACCTGCCGGAAAGGCCGGCCAGCAGCACACACAGTAATAATAAGCACTTCTTCATAAGCTTTTCGGTCTTTGTCTGTTTCATGCAGTTGTTTCAATCACTGATGACAAAGTTAGCCGTAAAAGCTTTACTCCAAGGTATAGGAATGTGTCATAATGGATAAGAAATGTTTCAAAGTTCGTCCCACGCAGGCGGATTTACCTTGAGCAGGTTCCTTACAAAGAAATCGTAACGTTTGTGCTCGCCGAAATCCTCGCCCATCGTGTGCCTTGCTCCGGGAATGACAACCAGTTCAAAATCCTTGTTCGCCTTGATCAGTGCGTTCACCACCTGCATGGTCGAAGCCGGATCTACGTTGTCGTCCATCTCGCCCACCACCAGCATCAGCGGACGGGTCAGCAAATGGGCATTCTCTACGTTCGAGCCTTCGCGGTATTGTTCGCCTACGGGATAACCTAACCACAGTTCGTTCCACCAGATTTTGTCCATGCGGTTATCGTGGCAGCCACAGGCCGAGTATGCGGCTTTATAAAACTCCGGATGGAACAGTACCGCCGTCATCGATTCCTGACCACCGGCCGAACAACCATAGATACCCACGCGGTCGATGTCCATATAAGGATACTTTGCGGCAGCAGCCTTTATCCAGGCTATGTGGTCGGGCAGTCCGGCATCCTTCAGGTTCTTGTAGCAAACGTTTTCGAAGCTGCGCGAACGGAACGAAGTACCCATACCGTCCACCATCACCACGACGAAGCCCAGTTCGGCAATCGAAGTCATGTACCAGTTGTAGGGAGTAAACGTCTTAGGCACATACTGGCTGCCCGGTCCCTGATAGATGTATTCCAGCACCGGATATTTCTTATTGGGGTCGAAGTTCGTGGGCCGGATGATAATGCCCCACATGTCGGTCTTTCCGTCACGTCCCTTTGCCGTGAACACTTCGGGAGCCTTCCAACCCTCGGCCACCAGACGGCTGATGTCGGCCTGTTCGAGCGGCATCGCCACACGACCGTCGGCAGCACTGCGCAACACAGCCACCGGAGCCTTGTCCACCATCGAATACACATCGACCAGGTAGCGCATATCGCCCGAGAACCAAGCCTGATGCATTCCCTCGTCGGGTGTCAGACAAGTCAGTCCCGTACCGTCGAAGCCGATGCGGTAATAGCGTATCAGATAGGGATCTTCGTCGGTCTGTACACCGTTGGCCGAAAAATAAATCTGACGGTTGGCCTCGTCCACCCGTACCACCTGGCGCACATACCATTCGCCTTTCGTTATCTGGTTGACAACCTTTCCCGTCGTGCGGTCGTACATGTACAAGTGATTCCAATTGTCCCGCTCGCTTGCCCAGATGATGTGTTTGCCGTCCTGCAAGTCGTAACGGTAGCGCAAGGGATAGTTCACGTACTTGTCACTGGTTTCCTCAATCAGCGGGCGCACTTTGCCGGTCTCGGCCGATAGTTCAAGCACACGATATACCTGATGCCCGCGCTGGTTGTATTCGAAGGTCACGGCCCGACTGTCGCTGTCCCATTGCAGTCCCCACAAGTCGTACTGGCGGTCAAACAGCGCGGTCGAAGGCTGTATGGCCTTCCCGGTCTCCACTTCGTAGATGCAAGGCACCTTGAAAGGCAGTTCGTCACCGGGTTTGGCGTACTCCTGCTTATGCAGGCGGGGTTGCAACTGGTCCTTGGGCGACGATTCCACGTAATATACGTAGCGTTTCTCCACCGGCCGTATCTTGCAGGCAGCCACCTTCTTGCTGTCGGGCGACCAGCGAATGTAGGCCGAATAATAATTACCCAGCGTTCCGTCTATACTGAGCTGACGCTCTTTTCCCGTGGCTTGTTCTTTCACATAGATATTATGGTTCTTGATGAAAGCCGTGTACTTGCCGTCGGGCGAAACAACCGGATCGGCCGTCTTCTCATCATCTACTTCCATCCAATGACGCTGTTTGCCCGGTGCAGGCACAATGCCCTCATCGGTCAGACGGTTCTTCCGTACGGCATACATCCACTTGTGTCCTGCAAAAGCAAAGCGGAGCGTATCAAGTCCGCCGTTCACCGAAAGCCGCTCCAACACAATGGCTTTCGGATCTACCTTCTTGCCGGCAGATGCAGAAAGAGCTTCGGCCAGCCGTTGATGGTCGAACAAGTCTTTCCTCGACTTTTTGTCGGCATCCACCAAAGCATAGATACGGCCTTCGGGCGTGCGGCGCACGTACCAGAAACAATGGGTCCCGTCTATCCACTGCGGAACAACGTTGGAATAATAAACCTTATCGGCACTATACTTTTCCCTCAACGAGTAGGCACGGCGATAGTCCTCCGCCGTACCCTGAGCCAGTACCGTACCATAGCAGCACAGCAGCCCAAACAATAAAAAACTGAATCGGAATAACTTCATAAGAAAACACATAAGATATAAACAAAAGGCACGGACGTTACGGCTTCTCACAGAATGACTGATAGGTTCTTCTGTGGTATTCCGTAATATCCGTACCTTCAACTATACGTTAACAGTATGATGGTTTTGCTCTATATTCGAGCCGAAAAATCAATAATCCATTTTCACACTGTTGCAAACCGGAGTCAGAACAAACGAGAACTCGTAGTCTGCATAAGGAAGCTGATATTGCGGCAACGGCCATGCACCCCAACTGTTTACACAACCCAAGCCCATCTGAGCTTTATCGATGCACAGGTTCGTCAGGTCTGCTTCCTTCACTTCGGGAGAGTGACGCTGCTCTTTACCCCAACCGTCATCCAGCGATTCGATGGTGTAATGCAATGCAGAGGCCGAGAAAGGTGCGTCGGCTACAATCTGCAAGCCACGGCTGGCTGCATTCAACTGCTTCCACCAGCGGATGTCGGTCTTCGTTCCGGTCTCTTGCGGACGGATGTAAGAATAGAACTGTTCATCGACCGACTGACGGTAAATGCCCAGATCGGTGCAATGGTTGCGGTCGCTGTAGTTCTCAACCGGACCACGGCCGTAGTATTCAACTGTCTCGAACGATTTCGGCATCTGCATCTGCATACCGAAACGGAACATCGGCGATACCTTTGCCTGCGGATCTACTGTCATCTTTTGAGTTACCTTGATGGCACCCTTGTTGTTGATGACGTACGTCAGATTCAACTTGGCAGAAACACTCTTCATATCATAGTCGGCATATACCACAATCTGGCCGTCTTTGTTTTCCCATCTGAATGATGTCAGCTTCTGTTCAGGATTCTTCCATACAGCAAATCTGTGTTGCAAGCCTGCACCCATATCGTTGTCGGTCGGGGCACGCCAGAAGTTGGGAGTAAGTGCTGCACCCTCGTTCATAAGTTCTGTACCGGCCACGCAGTAACGGCTCAGGTAACCGCTGTGCTTATTGAACTCCATACGGAAGTCTTCGCCGTTTACAATCAGATAGTTCCAATCGTTTTCCTGAACCTGGGGAACAACGGTTTCTACATTGACGGTTTCTACATTCTTCAGGTCGAGCGCAGGAGCTTTGTAAGCATTCAGCACCAGCTGATCTTTAGCCACAGCATATCCGGCAGGCAATACACCTTCTTTCTGCTTCAGGCGATAAGTCACATTCAAGAGCCACTCTTTGCATTTGCAAACCTTACCCAAGTCGAGTTTTATCTTGGCTGTCTGGTGAGGTGCGACGTTCAGGTTCTCGACACGACCACTGCGAACGGCTTTTCCGTCGGCCAGAACAACCCACTCCATGTAATAAGCAGACAGGTCGCGGAAGAAGTTTTCGTTATATACATTCACTTCACCCTGTGCCAAGTCGGCCGGTGTGGTCCAAATGTTCTGATAGCAGTAACCTACTTCATACATGTGAGGATTGGGAACACGGTCGGGGCTGATAAGTCCGTTGTCGCAGAAGTTGTTGTCGGAAGCATCGTAACGGTTGAAGTCGCCTCCGTAAGCATAGATGGATACGCCATCCTTGCCTTTCCAACGAACAGACTGATCGACAAAGTCCCAAATGAAACCACCCTGCAAGTGGGGATACTTGCGGATGAGGTCCCAATATTCCTTGAAGCCGCCTTGCGAATTACCCATGGCGTGCGCGTATTCACACTGTATCAACGGCTTCGTCAGGTCGTTGCGCTTAGCATATTCTTCCATATGTCTGTAATCGGCATACATCGGGCAATAGACATCGGTAAATTCGTTGCCATGTGCCTGCTCGTACTGTACGGGACGACTGGTATCTTCCGACTTGATCCAACGATAAGCCGCTTCGAAGTTCGGACCGAAGCCTGCTTCGTTACCCAGTGACCAGAAGATGATACTGGGATGATTGAAGCCACGTTGTACGTTGCGTTGGTTGCGTTCCATGTGGGCCTTTGCATAGTCATCGCGACGTGCCAGCGTCGATTCGCCGTATCCCATACCGTGAGATTCGATATTGGCCTCGGCTACTACGTAGATACCGTACTTGTCGCACAGATCGTACCACAGATTGGCATCGGGATAGTGACACGTACGTACGGCATTGATATTGAATTTCTTCATCATCTGGATGTCCTGCAACATACGCTCGGGCGATACGACATATCCGCCATCGGGATCCATTTCATGACGGTTGGCACCCTTGAACAGCACAGCCTGACCGTTGACCAGAATCTGTCCGTTCTTCTGTTCGATCTTACGGAAACCAACTTTTATGGGAATTACTTCGTTGCTGCCCTGAAGCGTGGCGCGCAATGTATATAAATAAGGTGTTTCAGCTGTCCACTTATTAGGGTTTTCCACATCGATCACCGTAGTCGAGCTGCCTTTGGCAGTTGCTGTAGCCACTTGTTTTCCGGTGGCGTCGAGCAGCTCCAGATTGACTGTTCCGCTGCCCTTCAAGTCAAGCTTCACGGACAGAGAACCGTTCTTGTATTCGGCATCGAGGTCGGGAGTGACGCGGATGTCCTGAATGCGCTTCTTGTCGCGGGCATACAGGTAGCAGTCACGACCCACGCCACTGTAGCGGAAGAAGTCCTGATCTTCGAGATAACTGCCATCGCACCAGCGGAATACCTGGAAAGCAATCAGGTTTTTCTGGCCGGGTTTCAGATAAGAAGTCAGGTCGAATTCGGCTTCCAGCTTGCTGTCTTCGCTATAGCCTACATACTTGCCGTTGACCCACAGATACATGTTGGAAGTAACGGAACCGAAGTGTGCGATGATGTCCTTGCCTTTCCACGAAGCGGGGATGACAAACTCGCGACGATACGAACCTACGTGGTTGTTGGCAGTGGGAACTTCGGGAGGATTGTTTCTGAACTGGTTGCGCCAGGCATAACCCACGTTGACGTAAATGGGGTCGCCATAGCCGTTGAGTTCCCACACTGCAGGAACTTGCATATCGTCCCAGCCTTTGTCGTTGAAGCCTACTTTCCAGAAGTCGGTGGGGCGGGAGTCTGCATCCTTCACCCAGAAGAACTTCCAGCGTCCGTTCATGGACATGTAGTTGGATGATTGCTGCTTGTTTTCCTTTGCAGCTGCGTCGGCCGATTCGTAAGCAAAGTAGTTGGCGTGCATTGGGGCACGATTGACGGCATTCACTTGCGGATCTTGCCATTCTTTGAAAGACTGAGCACTACCGCCTACGGCCAGAGCGGCAAACAGTCCTGTAATGAGTTGTTTCTTCATGATATAAATAAATTATGTTTGTAGCAGCGTGGAACCATCATTTTGCCACGCCGCTACAAAGATAAGGGAAATGTGGTTAGAAACAGGAAAAATATGTTTCAAAAAAGGGGATAATTTAATTCACTTGTAAGCGATATACCCCAAAAAAGCGTTCCGGAAGCTGCAATTCGAGCGTCTGGCCTTTCACCTGTACGGGACGAACGCGCGGAACAAGCTTTTCCTGTTCGAGCGTATTGGTTGCTTTCAAGTCGTCGTCGTGCAGATAAATGCAGGTACCCGAAACGAGCTGACGCTTCTTCAAACCGGTAAAGTCTATCTTCACCTCGGCCGGATGACTGGCCACGTTCACCAGTTTGACGATGATTTCGCCTGTCGGTTCGTTCCAGGCAGCCGTCGCATAGAGGCTGTCCTGTCCGGTGACGGGCTTGCCGTCCATCTGCAACTTCAGCACATCGGTTCCGGCATTCATGCCGTACATCTGCTGCACGTAGTAGTTGGGCGTACGCATCATACGCAGGTTGTCGAACCAGATGAGGTCGGGGTTCCACTGCCAGGCATCCACGTGGGCAAACAACGGAGCGTAAGTGGCCAGATGAACCACATCGGCGTTGCGTTCCAGTCCTGTCATAAAGGCAGCTTCGGAAAGTGCGGCCAGCAGGTTGTTCGCCTTGCCGCTGTCGTAATCGTGCGATGCGTATTCGCCGGCAAATACCTTCGGACCTTTGCGGTCGTAATTGTCGTAGCGGGCCGCATTGGACAGGAACCATTCGGGAGCCATGTAGTAGTGTTCGTCCACCAAGTCAACACCGATACGTTTCATTTCGGGCCACAGGTAGTCGAACTGTTCGCCACCTGCACTGGGACCGGAAGAGCCGACAATCTTGATGTCGGGATACTTGGCGCGGATGGCTTTCGTAAAGACTTCGAGCCGTTCGGGATAGACTTCGCCCCACTGCTCGTTGCCGACGGCAATCATCTTCAGGTTGAAGGGAGCAGGGTGGCCCATGTCGGCACGTACCTTACCCCAGGTGGTATTCACATCGCCGTTGGCAAACTCTATCAGGTCGAGTGCATCCTGCACATAGGGATCGAGCTGGTCGAGGGGAACGATTTCATTGCTCTCGTACTGGCACGAAAGACCACAGCTCACGACCGGAAGCGGTTCGGCACCAATGTCCTCGCTCAGCAGGAAGTATTCGTAGAAGCCCAGACCCAGGCTTTGGAAATAGTCGGGGAAAGCTTTGTGCTTGAATGTATAGTTCCAGCGGTTCTCGTTCAGCGGACGGTTTTCGACCGGACCAACCGAGTTCTTCCACTGATAGCGCGTAGCCAGGCTGTTACCCTCGATGATACATCCACCGGGGAAACGGAAGACACCCGGATTCAAGTCGTACAATGCCTGTACCAGGTCGGCACGCAAACCGTTTTCGCGTTGTTTCCAAGTGTTGACGGGGAAGAGGGAGATATGGTCCAAATCGACTGTTCCTTTGCTCTGCACCACAATGCGCAGGCGCGCGTGGGCATCGGTAAACGAAGATTTCAGAACGGCTGTCACCTTCTGCCACTCCTGTCCCTTGATTTCGATTTCCTTCTTTACGGGATTTTCGGCATTGGAGTTGACCAGCTCGACAGACAGCTTCACCGGCGTAGCATCGGGTGTGCGGGCATAGACCGAGAAGCGATATTCCTCGCCCTGCTTCAGACCGATGCCACGGTAGCCTTCATTATCAATGCCGGCACGCAGCAGGCGGCCGTCGTTGACAATACGGATGTAATGCGGATTGCGGTCGAAGCAAGGTTTCTCGTCCTCTACCGTTACCTGTCCGAAGGGTACCCACCCTACAAACGGTTGCGGGAACTCGAACGAACGGTTCTTCACCAGTTCGGCATACAAGCCTCCGTCGGCTCCGAAGTTGATATCTTCGAAGAAAATGCCGTACATGGTGGGCTGTATCTTGGCTGTCGGTTTGGCGACATCCACTGTCATGGTGTGCTGAGCCTGTACGCCCAAAGCCAATGACAAAGCTAATAATGCAGTCAATCGTTTCATATTCTTTATATTAAGTTTCAGTTGTTCATTCAGTAAAAGCGCGTCTCGCAAGGGGCGTGAGCCGTGCAAGTGTCGCTCGTGAGCCGTGCAAGTGTCGCTCATGAGCCGTGCAAGTGTTGCTCGCGAGCCGTGCAAGTGTCGCTCAGGAGCCACACAAGTGTCTCTCGGGAGCCGTACAAGTGTCCTGCAAAAGGGGGACAAATGTCCCCCTTTTGCCTGTTACGGACACATCTTTATTATTTCTTTTCCAGATTCTGGTGGATTCTGATGACCGTGAACGAATAGGCAGGCATACCGTAAGCAAAATCGCTGCCCGTCAGTTCGAAGTCGGAAGTCACGGGACGCGCCGTCTTATCCTTCGGATCGCCCGTCAGGACGGTCTTCACGGCAGTAGGCGCTGTCAGCGTCACGCCATCCAGCTTCACTTTCGAGTTTACTTCGACGGGAAGCATGTTTACCAGCTTCACGATGTAGTCGCCCGTTGCGTTGTCCTTCACCACCGATACGCCGACACGCTTCTTCACACCGTCCTGCCAGTTGTTCAGCTGCACGGTCGAGGCGATGTATTCGTCCCCGGCATTCTGTCCGTACATTTGTTGGGTGTAGTAGTCCACGGTAGGTTTCACTTCCGTATTGTTGAAGTAGATCAGGTCGGGGTTCCATTGCGTATGTCCCTCCTTGGCCAGCAGGGGCGCATACGAAGTCATGGTCACCACGTCGGCGTTGCGTTCCACGCCCGTCAGGTAGAGGGCTTCGGCCAGGGCAGTCTCGATGTTGTTGGGACGTCCCGGCAAATGGGCTGCATACTCGCCCAGATATACTTTCGACTTGCTGCGGTCGTAACGGTCGTAATAGTCCTGATTGTGGATCAGCCAGCCCGGAGCCACGTAATAGTGTTCGTCCACCATCGGGATGTCCAGTTTGGAAGCCAGCTTCCAGCCTTCGTCATAGTCGGTACCTTCGTAGAAGGGGCCTACCGTACCAATGACGGTAATGTCGGGGTACTTGGCACGCACGGCATTGTATATCATGGTGAAGCGTTCCTCGAACACGTCGGTAATCAGGTCTTCGTTTCCAATCCCGATGTATTTCAGTCCGAAGGGTTTCGGATGTCCGGCTTCGGCACGCTTCCGTCCCCACTCCGTCTTCTTGGCATCGCCGTTGGCATATTCTATCAGGTCGAGCACGTCCTGCACGTAGGCATCCATTTCCTCCATCGGAATGCCGCCCTGCTGTCCGTTGCATCCCAGTTCGCCTTCGGCATGATGACTGCATGTACTCGAATTCTGGCAAGGAACGCCTGCGGCCAATACCGGTACCGGCTCAGCGCCAATATCTTCGCAGAACTGGAAGTATTCGAAGTAGCCCAGTCCGCGCGTCTGATGATAACCCCACAGATTGCGCAAAGGTTTGCGGGCTTCCAGCGGACCGATGGAGCCTTTCCAGTCGTAAATGTTGTCCACGCCGTCGCCGTGCGCCACACATCCGCCGGGGAAGCGGACAAAACGTGGCTTCAGGTCGGCCAATGTTTGCGCCAGATCGGCACGCAGACCGTTCTTCCGGCCCTTGAATGTATTTTGCGGGAACAGGGAAATCATGTCTATATGGTAAGTACCTGCCGATTGAGGTTCGAGCGACAGCACACCGGCACGCACGTCGGCCGTTACTTTCAGTACGGCTTTCAGCTGTTTCCAGTCTTTCGACGAAACGTTTACAGTTGTCCGTGCCGCTTCATTGCCCTTCCCGTCGAGCAGGCGCACCACAAACTTGCCGCCTTTACTGCCCTGCGCCACACGGGCAAAGAGGGAAAGGTCGTACTTCTCGCCCTGCTTCAGAGCAATGCCGTCGTAACCGCTGTTCTGCAAAGAGGCACCCGCCTGCTTCACGTCGAGCACGGCATAGTGGGCGTTGTTCGCGTGGATGGGATCATCGGTAGCAATGGTCAGGCTGGCAGCCGCATCGCCTCCCTGCAGCGTCCAGGCATAGTCATGGTTCCAACGCTGATGGGCTTTATCCTTCTCCGAGTATTCAAAGTCGCGGTTCTGCACCAGTTCGGCATACAGTCCGCCATCGGCTCCGTAGTTGATGTCTTCAAAGAAGATGCCGATGAGATGCTCGCTGATGGCTTTCTTCCGGTCGGTCTGTACGGTAATAGTGGCCTCTACGGGCTTCAGTCCGGCAAAGCGGACAGCATCCTGCTCGGTGCGTTCGTCGTAGAGCATGCCACGGAAGTTCTTGTGGTCGGCAAAGCGTTGCATTTCTTCGATTAAGGCATAGGGCACACGTTGCACACAGCCGTTTTCTTCCCGTCCGTTGACCGTCGCCTTTGCCTCGGCAACGGGGAATGTCTCGGCCGGGACATGTTGGGCGCGTTCGGCAGGCACAAAATAACTCTGGCGCTCCCACTTCAGCAGGTCGGACGAAGCGGCATGTGCCACTACCTGACCGCTTTGGGTAGCCTCCCACGTGCAGTGCCATTTTCCATCGGCTTTGCCTTGCACTAAACGGGGACGGAACATCTTCTTTCCACTGCCCCACGGGCCGAAGTCCGACTTTACATAATTATAACCTCCGGCCACCGGCGTCCAGTGCTGACGGTCGCCACTCCAGGCAAACTTCAAGCCACTTTGCCCGTTGGCATCGGCATAGGAAAACAAATAGACCGAGTCTGGCTCATTGGCAACTCCTGTGATTCCGGCATGCAGGGAAACGCTTCCCATAGCCAGAAGACATGAAAATAAAATCTTCTTCATTTTTCAAATGGTATCAGTTTTTCGGTTTGTTACATGCAAATGATTCCTCCCTGCGGCGCGATGGTTACCTCGGCCACGGAACCTTTCTTCAACTTCAGTTCCTTCTGCACCGGCGCCAGCTGTTTGTCGTCCGTGTAGTAAGAAACCATCTTGCGGCCTTCGAACATCGGCAACGATAACTTCAGCTTCAGCGGCTCTTGTGTGGCATTGATGCCGGCCACATACCACGTGTCGCCATGACGGCGTGCCAGTACGACGTACTTGCCCGGATAACCGTCGATGTAGCGGACTTCGTCCCACGTAGTAGGCACCTGCTTCATGAAGTCGATGCACAGCTGCGGAGCATCGGTCAGGTTATTGGGAGCCAAGGCAAAGTTCTGAATCGGGTTCTGGAACAGCACGGCAGTAGCCAGCTGGAAGACATCGGTCGTGCGGCGGGTGGTACCACCGTCGTTGCCGCGGTTCAGACGTTTGTTGAGGAACGTACCGCCAAACTCCATACAACCCACCGTATTGCGGATGAACGGGTGCAGACAGGCATTGAAGGCCTCGTTGTCGCAAGAGTGTTGGCTGAAGATCAGATTCTCGGAAGCCAGCACCGCTTCGCTGCCTACATAGTTGGGATACATACGTTCCCATCCGCGGGGCAAAGTACAACCGTGTACGATGACCATCAGTCCGTGGTCGTCGGCATCGCTCAGCAAGTCTTCGTACAGGCGCATCGTTTCCTGCTTGTCACCGCCCCAGAAGTCCACCTTGATTCCTTTCACTCCCTGGCTTTGCATCCAGCGCATTTCCTGTTTACGAAGAATGGCGTTATCCATTCGGTTGATGGGTCCTTGCTCGATGTCGTTCCAATAGCCGCTGGAGCTGTACCACAGGAATACATCGACCTTCTTGCTATGAGCATATTTGATCAGGTCTTCCATCCGTTCGCGGCCGATATAGGTATCCCACCAGTTATCTATCAGCACGTATTCGTAGCCCATTGCTGCGGCCAGGTCGATGTAGCGGACCTGATCGTCGTAATTGATGCTGCCGTCCTGCCACAGAATCCAGCTCCAGGTGCCACGACCCATGCGATAGTCGTGCTGGGTGGCGTAGCGCGGCTCCACCACATCCCAGGGAACGGTGGTCTCGACAATGGGTTTCAGACTTTCGCCCACGGTAATCGTGCGCCAGGGAGTGCTGCCGGGCAGCGAGAAAGCCGGTTCCACCGTGCCGTTGCCATTGTTCTCTTCGGGCATGGGGAAGGCAATCTGATACATGCCATCCTTGAAGTCGCTCAGACGGGAGCCGCAATAACGGCTGTCCACACCGGTCTCGCTGAGCAATACCCAGCCGTCTTCGCCCACACGGAACAGACAGGGGAATGTGTAGCCGTGGCCATACTGCGAACGGACATTCATCGGTGCATCGGCCTTATACTCTTCTTCGTAACTGGGTTTGGTGCGTTTCCAGCCGATCATGGCATCGCTCTGCGGACAGAGGAACGTGGTGGTCTGCTCGGGGAAGCGGAAGCCGGTGGCTTCGGACATGACGCGCACACTGCCTGTTCCGTTCTGCCGGGGAAGCGTATAGCGGAAAGCGACGTCGTTGTTGCTGACGCGGAAAGTGACCGACATCTTCTTGCCCTCGGCTGTCTCGAAGTCGCAGACCAACTGATTGGCCTGATAATGGATGCTGGAGGCTTTGATGCGAGACTGCCGGTAAACCGTGTCGATGGCCGTCGTGGTGTGGCCGGTCAGTTTCAGCTGCCCGGCAAAGTCGCCGATATTGGTAGTCATTCCCAACGGAGAGTCGAGCAACATCGGTTTGCCGTTGTAGGCTACGGTATAAGTGGCACCGCCGTTCCCCGAACAATTGATTTCGAGCTGCAACTTGCCGTCGGGGCCGGCTACCGTCGCATCTTGCGCAACTACCGGCAGAGTTGCCATACACAGGAAAAGAGCCGGTATCAGTTTAAGTCTCATGGTATATAATATAATGTTTGTTTGTGATTCGGATGATGTTTAAAAAGTAGGGACTACCGGTTGGATGGTGCCGTCGTCGTTGAACTGCAGACGGTCGATGCACACTTCGCGGTGAACGCCCGGAGCGTCCTTGAGATACCACTTATTGATACGATGATAAACGATTATCCACTCATCGGTATCGGGAATTTGCAGTACGGAATTATGGGCGGTACCGTAAATCTGCCGTTCGGGATTCTGCTTCAGCACAACGGGCTGGGCTGCTACTTCAATAGGCCCCAGAGGCGACTTGGACGTGCCGTAAGCCACATGATAGTTGGGCGAACCCGTATCGTCAACCGACCACATGAAGTAGTACAGTCCGTTGCGATAGAACACGTAGGGAGCCTCGCGATAGGCATAATCCTGCAAGGTACCGCCTTCGGGGGTCATTACGGTGAGGGTCTTCTTCTTGATGGACACCATGTCTTTGTTCAGTTCGGCGCCGGCCATGTAGCCGTTGCCCCAATACAGGTAGGTTTTGCCCGAAACGGGGTCGGTGAACACGTCCACATCAATCTGCTGGCCGCCACCCACGGGCGACTCGGTGATGATGGGATGTCCCAGATCGACAAACGGCCCTGTGGGCGAATCGGCCACGGCTACGCCGATCTGCTTGCCCTGACCGTTCTTGGGATTGCCGCTGTAGTAGAAGTAGTATTTGTACTTGCCCTTCACCAATTTTTCTTCGATGCAGGGTGCCCAGGCGTTACCATCGGCCCAAGGAACCTGTTCGGACTTCAGATCGAGGATGACGCCCTCGTACGTCCAGTGCTTGAGGTCGTCCGACGAATAGGCCGTGAAGTACCAGCCTCCCCAACCCGGCTGTCCGTCGGTGGTGGAGTAGATGTAGTATTTCTTCGTCTGATGAGAGTAAACGATTTCGGGGTCGGCATGGAAGCCCGGCAACACGGGGTTGTTGGGAAGCTGTCCCAGCTCGGCAGGCTTACCCCACTTCTCGGTGATGCGCAACAGTTCGTCGCGGGTAATGGGGATGATGGTGCCGTGACGCGGATGGAAGTTCATCTTCACCTCGCTGTCTATCACCTTGAAGTGCTGCAGGTCGGTGGTCTCGGTGAACTGGTAGCGGCCTTTCATATAGACGTCGTACATCAGGATGTATTTGTCCTGCCCTATCAGCTTGAAGGTTCCCGCGCCTTCGACGGCATCGGTGGTCTGCTGCTTGTAGTCGGGTTCTTCGGTCCACTGTCCGGAGGTCAGCGAACGGGTAGTGGCCACTTTAATGCCGTTGCCGTCGCCCTCGGTCTTGTAGAACAGGTGGAACACGCCATCCTTATACACAATGTCGCCATCGATGCACGACTTGCGGTTCTGGGGCAGGAAGAGGACTTTGGGTTCGCCTTCCAGGTCGGTGAAGTCGTCGTTGGCATAGGCATAGTAGATGATGTCCGGGCCGCCTGCATACTGCATGGACCAGTAAACCATGTATTTTCCGGCTTCGGGGTCGAAGATGGTCTGCGGCGCCCATACGCGCTTCAGCGACTCCTGGCCTTCGTACTTCTTCTGCATGTTGATGACGGTGTGGGTCCAGTTGACCAAATCGTTGGACTTGAGCATCACCATGGCGCGGTTGGAGTCCCAGCCGTTGGCCGACACCATGTCGGTCAGTACCATGTAGAACGTTTTGCCGTCCTCGCCGCGCAGGATGTGGGGATCGCGCACGCCGCCCGTCGAACTGATGACTTTGGAATCGAGCACCGGCTTGCCGCCGTTGAGTGCCCAGTAAGAATATCCGTCCATGCTGACGGCATAGCATACGGCTTCTTCACTGATGTGATTGCCCGTAAAATAAGTGAATAAATAGGCTACATAATCTTTTTCCTGGATTTCCTTCTGCTGCGAAAAGACGGACAAGGCAACAGTGAACATCAGGCTGATTGCTACCGCAAGGGGTCGGAAAGTGCTTCTCATGTGTGCTAAGCTTTTGTTTAGTGGTTATTTTACATTTTTATTTGGTGTCAAAAATACACATTCAGTCAGACATATGCAACTATAAATCAATCAAAATTGAGGTAGAAATGATTCATACAGCATAAAAATCAGTCAAGAATCATTCACCACCCTATATAAAGAGGTCAGAAACGGTAATTTTTGTCCCAAGGGCGGAATCGTTTCGCCGGCAACATCGCAGCCCGCCCCCACAACCCGCACCGCCTGAGAGCAACGGCACAACGACCCGGGAAAGACACCGTTCAACCGATAGTTTATTTTGACAGAATTTTCTTGCGGAAAGTTTCTTCAGCGACCGGTGGAAACGACCGGGACACCGCCGACAAACACCCGTCGCGGAAAAGGCCTGCACGGCTCGCGAACAACACTTGCGTGGCTCGCGAGAGACACTTGTACGGCTCGCGAGCCACACTTGCACGGCTCACGAGCAACACTTGTGTGGAACAAACGCATCATTCGCAATCCTGTAACACACTGAATATCAGACGGATGAAAATCTCACAAAAGGACCGTTTCCCGAATAAAAAAATGTCCGCAGACCACCTTCGAAGAAAGCGGCCGCGGACGGGGGAGAATAAAGAAAAATCAGAGAAATCGTTATCGGTACGGTCTGTCGGAAACGAACAATGTTTACATCAGATAGCGCACCATCTCGCAAGCGGCCAGCAGGAAAGCCCCGACTCCGAAGTTGGAAGTGGACTTGGCATCGACCACCTGGCCGGGTATGGCTTTCTCGCCAATGGGCTGCACGTAGCCCACACTGCCATCGGGCTGCAAGGCCACGGTGGACAGATAGTGCCAGGACTTCATCACCACCGGTTCGTAAGTAGCCTTGTCGAGCAGGCCGTTGTTCATGCCCCACAGCAAGCCATAGGTGAAGAATGCCGTTCCGCTGGTTTCGGGACCCGGCGCATGTTCGGGGTCAAGCATGCTGCGCGTCCAGTAGCCCTCGGGTTGCTGGCAGGCAGCCACGGCCTTGGCCATGGTCCGGAAACGGTCAATATACTCCTGACGGTAGCGGTCGGTTTCGGGCAGGTCCTTCAGTACCTTGGCCAGTGCGGCAAGCACCCAGCCGTCGCCACGCGCCCAGAAGTCTTTCTTACCGTTCAGGCTCTTGTGTTGCGGAAAGACGTATTTGCCGTCGCGATAGTACAGGCCGGCTTCGGCATCGTACATGATGCTGTTGGCGTACTCCCAGTATTCGTGCAGTTTTTCCAGATAGAGGGGATTGCCGGTCACCTTGTACAACTTGGTCATCACGGGCATCACCATGTACAGGCCGTCGGCCCACCACCAGTAGTCGTTCTTGTCGGTACTCATCTCGTACTCCATCACCTCGCGGGCACGGGCTATCTTATAGTCGGCCGGATCCACGTTGTACAGGTCAACGTAGGTCTGGAAACAGATCTGATAGTCGCCGAAGAGGACATAGTCGTCGCTCTCGCCGTAGCTGTACTTCCACTGCGACTTGTCGTCGCTCTTGGCTCCCTTCCACTCGTTGTGCTTGGCCCAGGCTTCGGAATAGTCGTAATAATCGCCGTTGCCGGTCAGGAAGAAGGCTTCCATGTTGCCAGTGTGATAGGCGGCGTTGTCCCAGAAAGCTCGCCCGTGCTGCGGATGCGTCTCCTGCCAGTGACGGTTGACCTTGTCAATCATCTTAATCACCTCGTCCGCCTTCGGGCGCTGCGCCAGGCACGACGTGCCCGACAGGCCGAGGGTCAGGGCCAGTAATGCAAAAATCAGTTTCTTCATAATGTCTGTATGTCTTTGAGTTGTTTTGAATTCAAGTTAAACGGATGCCGGGTCAGTGTGCCACTTCCAGCACGTAAACCGGCTGCGGAGCAAAATCGACCGTCCGTTCGCCGTCGCCCTGGCGCGTATGCTGCACAAAGAGATGCAGACGGCGATGTTTCTTCCACAATTCGGTGTCGTGCGAGGGTTCCCAGGCATCTACCGGGAAATCGGTCAGGTCGGTAAACTGCCACTTGCCGTTGGCCACATCCGCGGTATGGGCCACGGTCACCTTGCTGCCCCGCTCTTCGTCGCGGAAGATGTAGTAGATCTCGCCACCATCCACCACGATGCGCGGACGGGCAATGGGAATCATCTTCGTGCCTCCGCCCTTAAGGGAGAAGGGCGTGGTTCGCTCGCCTACCTGACGGCTGTGCCACTCCAGTCCGTCGTGCCACACGATGCGATACTGGGGCACGTCGCTGTCGGGGTCGCGCCAGTACGTAGCGATGTACGGATTGCCTCCTGCGTCGGCACTCATGCTGGTCTGGTTGATCAGTTCGGCATGCTGCGGAATGCGACAGGCATATTCGGCATTGCCCAACCGGATGGGCAGGTCGTACTTCCGCCCGTTGGCCTTGTACCAGGTGACGCCATTGTCGTACGATCGGGCATAGCAGAGGTCGTGATTGGTCTCCACGTGCCACGTTTCGCGCCATACCCACGACAAGTGGATGGTGCCCTGCTCGTCCACGTAGAGCTGCCAGTAAGCGTTGCGTTTGTCCTCACCGTCAATCAGCACGTCCTGCACCCGATGCCACCGGCCGGTCTTCACGTCGTAGCGGTTCAGCACCAGATTGCCCCGTCCCGACGAACCGGAACGGTAAGCGAACAGCAAGTCGCCGCCCGACAGCAGGTAGAACTCGGGATAAGTCACGTTGCCTTCATCGATACCGGTCATCGGCTCCTTCTCGCCCAGCTCGAGAGAGTATGGCGCCACACTGCGGCAATAGTTCAGCGGATGACCGTGATGGTCGAAAGCTACGTGCAAGTAACCCTTTCCATCGACCATGATGCTGATGACGTTGTGAGCATCCTTCACATTGCCCTTGTATTGCGAGCGGCGCAGTGTCCACTGATCGGTACCCAGCTTACGTTTGCCCAACGTCAGGAAACCGTCGGCATCGTAGTAGGCAATGTACTGCTCGTCGCCGGCAGTCACCAGCGAATTGTTGCGGAACACCGCCGTATTGACCGAAGTCTGACTGTAGCCCTCGCCCACCTTCACCAACCGAGCTACAGGCCCGGCCTCCTGCGCCCTTGTCCAAAGGGGCAGGCAGGCCAATGCCAGCAGCAGGCACGCATTTCGAATAATTTTCATATCAGAAATGAACGTCATTAACAGAGTATCCGGTATTATTATTCATAGTAAGCATGATCCTTCGGAAAGTCTTCGCCCTCCCAGGCCTTTTTGCTGGTCCAGCTTTGCGGAGCGTCGGTCCAGAAAGGATGGTCGGCGGGCAGTCCCAGCGGAAGGAAGGCCAGCGAAGCCATGTAAAGGCTGCCGTTGTTGGTGTACCAGTCGGAAATATTGGGTTGCGAACCGTTGAAGCCGAGTGTCAGGAATCCCTTCTCGTTGTAGTTGCGGTTGTCGCTGAACATGCGCTTGATGACGGCCGTCATGGCAGCACGCACCTGCCCGTTCGACAGTTCCTTCGGCAACCATCCGCGCCATGCCAGCAGGGCAAGCGGCTGAAGCGTACCGGTGCGGTAAGTGATGGAACGGCCATACACGGGGAAGGTACCTTCGGGCGAAATGAGTCGTTCCAGAATCATGCCGTAACGCTGCATACGTTTCTGCGCACGCTGGAAGTTGCAGTCGGGCGCATTCCAGATGTTATGTTTTCCGCCGTTGGTGAACACTTCCAGGCATTCAACGTACATGGGATGCAGCACGAAGCTGTTGTAGTAGTCGAAAGCGAAATCGGGACCGTCGCTGTAGAAACCGTCACCCACATACCACTCTTCGACCTTACGCAGCGAAGAGACAATGCGATAAGTGTCGCAAGGTGCACCGGCCTTACGCAAGAAGCACTCTACCGTCGATGAAAACAGCAGCCAGTTGGTATAAGGCGGATCGACACGACGCAGCTGGGTGAACTCTTCGATGTAGCGTTGCTTGGTCAGGCTGTCGAGCGGCATCCACAGGGCATCGTAGGCGCGCAAAAAACTTTCGGCCACGTAAGCGGCATCGACCAGCGTCTGGCCTTCCTGACGCCACAACAGGTAGTCCTTGCCTTGCGGATCGACAGCCTGGGCATAGCTCTTCAGTGCCCACTCGCGCAGTTGCTTGCGCTGCTTGCCTTCGGCCGTATCATCGTCAGGCAGCGAAAGCCACGGCGCCAATCCGGACATCAAGCGGCCGAAGCATTCCATATAAGTCACTTTCTTATTGCGTCCGTCCCAGGTGGGGCTGAGCTCTACCAGCATGTTTTCCTGCAGGTGGCCTTCGCTCATGTTGCTCAGGACGGGAGCCGCCATGCGATAGAGGACATCGCACCACAGTTCGCGGTCGGTCATTACTTTCTCAGTCTTCTTCTTTGCCGAAACAAGCTGTGCCGGCAACAACAAAGCTACTACTAAGAGCAGCCATACGCTTCTTCTTGTCTTCATGATATTCTGTATAATGGTTTATAAATAACATTGATCGAACTCCTTGCTCCAGGGCGGATTCAGTCCTGATGCCAATGCCCCTGTCCATGCGCCGCACACGAAAGACGACAGCAACACTTCCCTGACTCGGCATCGTAACGACAGATTCACACCGTCTGCCCGCGTTATGGTTGCAAATATACAGCATTCAGCGGATAAGCTCTATCATAAATAAGCCAAAAAAGGGCAGGAATCAATCAAAAGAGAAAAGATATCCCGTATTATCCACTCCCATGGCAGGAAAAAATAATACGGGATATGAGGATCATCAAACGCCGGGGTTATTCAACCTTCTGATATACCCGTACGTAGTCGATATGATATTCAAGCGGGAACTGAGACACATCGGGGGTACCTCCGTTACCTCCCAAAGCAAGATTCAGGAAGATTTGCTGACCGAAGTTCTCGCCGCTATTACCGCTGTCGCTGAACGGATTACGCCACGAGCCTCTCCACCAGTCGTTCAAACCGCCACTGCCATTGGTCGTCTTGCTCAATTCGATTTCATTCAGCAGTTCATCATCCAGGTACAGACGGATGCTCGTTTCGTCCCAATCCATCCGCCAGATGTGGTACTTCTTGGTCCACTCCGAATCCTTGCTTTCGAATTCAGTCAAAGGACGGTTGTAGGAATCCCATGTGGCACTCCAACGTGTATCGCTACCCCAGCAAGCATTGGCATGAATACTTGGCTTGCCGTTAACGAGGTAGTACTCCAGCAAGTCAATCTCGCCACCCAGCGGCCATTCCCAGCACCAGGAATCATCGCTGGTTCCGGTAGTCCAGATAGCAGGCCATGCACCTGTTGCAGTAGGAATCTTGGCGCGTACAATCATCGTGCCGTAGCGGAAACGATAACTGGATACGATGCTGCTCGAAGTATATTCGGCATATTCACGGTTCTGCTTCCAGTCGCTGCTTCCTTCCACATAGTTCGGGTTCTTCACACGCTCGGTTTTTCCCGTAATGACCAGCGTACCGTCACCGGCCATTTCGGCGTTGCGGTCGCAATACCATTGCAACTCCTGATTACGCTGGAAACCTTCTTCAAATCTCCACACAGCACCGTCGGGAGCTCCTGTTCCGTTGAACTCGTCGTGGAACATCAACTTCATGTTCTCGTTCAACATGTGTCCGTCGGGAACACCCTCTACATCGGGAACATAAGATTCCTCATCCAGATAAGTGACATTGAAGATGAACATCATCGTACTCGTCTTGCCGTTGATGGCGTACGAAGTGGAGTTTTGAATGCGCAACGGAAGTACGTAGCACTTATTCACTTTGGCCGACTGAGTCAGATCAATCAGTCCCTGAGACTTCACCGTCAGCTGTACAGGATCGGACAAGGTACTTCCCGTCCGCAAAGTCATGGTATTGGCAGAAAGCGTATAGCAATCGGCAGGCAACAATTCGGCATTTGCATATACATCGTACAAGGAAGATGTGCCTGCCATGCTTATGGCCTTATTCAGAGAATCTTCTGCCACCACTATCGAAACAGTAGCATCCTGCTCAGCCTGTTTATTTTGATAAAGTGACAAATTCAGCTGATAAGTGAAATCGGCTGCATCTTCTACATCACCCGGACCAGCCTTACGCAAAGCCGTCACCAGGTTGCACTCTTTCTGATTCATAATCTCCGTGGCCTGCTTGATGTTCAGCAGGTTCAGGTCCAAATTGCCTTTGTATGTCAGATCTATGCCATCATCACAAGACTGAAACGACATAGTGCAGGCAGCCAAACAGCAGACTGCCATGCTTATCAGTTTATTTTTCATATACTTTCATTGTTTTATAAGTTAATCCAAAGGTGCTGTTTCCGGGTCATATACCTCTACTTCCACATCGTAGAAGGAGAATTCGGACATATGGAAATAGTTGGCGTTAGCCGAAGCCGAGGTCACCAGGAAACGGAAATGCTTGAATTTCTTTCCCGGAATAACAAAGTCTGAAACATATTCCGTCACACTTTTGGCAGGCAGCCCGCTTAAGGAAGCCACCGTTTCCCACTCCGTGCCGTCTTGGCTGATCTGCAAGTCAGCAGCTGTCGGGAAACCATCCGAGTTGCCTACATTACGCGTTGTATATTGAATGGCAAAGTTCTCGTGTTCCTCGTTAAAGTCAATCTGAATGTATTGAGGCAGAGGCACCTGAGGACTGCTCCAACGGGTATGGAAGAATGTGTTGGTATTATTGTCAATCAAGTTGGCAATAGGACCTTCCGTCGGTTCCTGGTTATCCGTACTCAGCTGATCGGCAGTGAGCGTCACTTTGGTACGTTTCGTTTCGGACAGAGTAATGGGAGCCGCTCCGGAGACAGCTTTCACTTCCGTCACTGCACTACCTACATTGGCAGCATTGAATGTCTGGAAAGCAAACGTATAATCACCGAAACGGGCAAGTGTATTGTCTATCAACAGTTCGCCGGTATATTTAGAAGCCAGTAAAGTGACATCTTCCTTGGACAGATAGTCGTAATAATATACTTTCAGGTACTCAAATCCCGGATCCTCGGTGACCGTCCAATACAGGCGAATCTGTCCAGGCAACGATTCATAATGTATAGTTGTAGGCTCGATGGCGGTGGGAGCCTTGACTTCTCCCACCGTTTCGAAAGTCTCTAACTTGTCATCGCAACCACTCATGCCCATCAGCAAACCGGCTGCCAAAAACAAATATTTGAATTTCATAATCTGAATCTTTTTAATTTAATCGAATTATAATAGTAAACTCGCCATTACCAGCCTTCATTCTGAGTGAGGTTCGGATTCTTGCGTATTTCCGAATCAGGTATCGGGTAGAAATACATCTTGTCATCCCATACCAGATTCTTCGTAGTACGGCCATACGACAGCGAACCGTCAGCCTCCTTGGTAATCACCAGACGATCGATGCTGGTAAATCCACCTTCCTTCCAGCGGCGTACATCCCAAAAACGATGTCCTTCAAAGGCCAGTTCCACCATACGTTCTTTCTTATAGACCGTCCAGAAATAATCATTGTCCATACCTTCGGGCAGAGCAGGCATCTTCACATCCGAACGGTTACGTACCTGATTGATAGCCTCACGGGCACTCATGGTCAGTTCGTCATTAGCCTGATCGGGTGAATCGAAGTATTTGAATGCAGCTTCGGCATAATTCATCAGGAATTCACCCAAACGGAAGGTAACCCAGCTGTGTGTCTTACCACCACTACCGGTGCTGGCACTGATGTCCGTCGAACCATCCACATACTTCTTCACGTAATAACTGGTAGTAGTAGCGTAAGGCAGCGGAGCACCGTCGCGACCGCCTACAAAGGTTTTCAGTTCCATCGTATTGGTATTGGGCCATTTCTCACCATTACGAGCGATGGTCATACCGAAGCGCGGATCAAGATCGGCATACGGATCAAGCCCTGCACGAACAGCCTGTTCCACCGTCAGATAGCTACCGTCAGTACGCTGGTAAGCATCCACCAGGGTCTGTGTGGGGCAGTTACCCGAATTGGCATTTTCCATACTGATGGGGAAGTTTGTTGTTTCGGGCTCGGTAGTGCTGCCTACACGACGCACAAAAATCATTTCGGAAGCTTTCCAATTGTTCTCGCCCCATATATCGGTATATTTACCCAACTTGATACCATTTTCGTTGCAGTAATTAATGACATCAAGATTAGCCTTGGCTGCCTGACGATAAAGTTCCTTGTCTTGAGTAGGATTGAACAGCTTGCTGGCACGATAAAGTAAGGTACGGGCTTTCAGCGCCAACGCCATACCACGGTTCACACGTCCGGTTTCCGGATTGTCAGAATTACCGGCTGCGTCATTATCCAATTTACTGTAATCCACCGGAAGTTCAGGAGCTACAGCATCGCACTCTTTTACTATAAAATCGAATACATCAGCTGCCGGCGTACGTGTTATACTATTGGCTTCAGCTTCTGTCAAGACCTCTGTAGTAAAAGGCACATCGCCATAAGCACGTACAAGCAAGAAATAGTAGTAAGCACGTAACAACCGAACCTCATATTGGTAACGGTTGTATCGATTCATCTGAGACTGATAATCTTCATCGTAACGGTGATCGATAAAATCTAAATCGATAGCGTTCTTCAAGAAGTAATTAGCTTCGCGAATAGGAGCATAATAACCGAACCAGGAATAAGGATTCAGTGCACTCCAGTTTCCGTTGGTATAGTCGAATACCGACGAATAAGTAATGGCCATCTCAGCCTCGTCGCAAGCCGAAGCACGCGAGCCACTGCCCAGCAAGTCATAGTCCAAAGAAGCGTAGATGTTGTTCACAAAACCGGCCGTACGACCAAAATCGGTGAACACATAGTCCGGACCGTATGTCTGATATTCATGATAGTCCATCTTGTCGGCACAGCCCGTCAAAGCAGCAGCAAAAGCCACAAGAAGACATGTTTTCTTTAATTTCATATTCATAACGTCTGTTGGTTAGTAAAATTAAATACCTACTGAAAGTCCTACGTGAATAGAACGGGTTGCAGGATAAACATTGCCAATGGCTTCAGGATCGGTGATGTCAATGCGGTCGATGCTGAACAAATCTGTACCTCTGACATATACCTTGGCATTACGCAACTTGATTCTTTCAACCCAAGCTGTCGGCAGTTTGTAATATACTTCGCAGTTACGCAACTTCAAGAAAGAACGGTCTTCCAACCATACAGAACTGTTCTGCAAGTTGTTATCTACTTCTTCTGTAGTCAGACGCGGGAAACGGGCCGAAGGATTCTCGGGAGTCCAACGGTTCTCGTATGCGTACTGAGAGATAGAAGTATTGTTAACCAAAGGACGATAGATGCTTGAAGTTAACCAAGCGCTGTAGTTGGCAACCCCCTGGAAGTAAGCGTTGAAACCGAAGCCTTTCCATTCCAGTCCCAGATTGAAGCCGTAGTAAATTTCAGGCCAGGCCGTACTGTAACCCATAGGTATCATATCGTTAGAGTTAACTACACCATCGTTGTTCACATCCTTATATTTCAGGTCGCCCGGTTTCACAGGACCGAACTGTTGGGGAACGCTGTTATCAATATCGGCCTGATCGACAAAATGACCAATGGCCTGCAAGCCCCATACCTGACCGATAGGACGGCCCACAGCACTCAGATATTCGTAGGGTTTCGGTTCTTCCAGATTCTCAATAATTTTACTACGATTGAACGAATATGTACCACCTAAACGGAGCTTGAAATCGCCAATCTGCTTGCTATAATCCAAGCCCAATTCTGTACCCCAACTATCTACAATACCAGCATTGACATACGGGCTGCTGATACCTAACACACTGGAATTTCGTCCACCGGCATCAACCCAGATATCGGAACGACGTTCGTAGAAACCGTCAATACTGAAGTTCAGACCTTTCAGTAACGATACATCCAAACCTACATTATATTTATAAGCCTTTTCCAGAACTCCGTTAAGCGAAGCCAGACGGGCTTCTGCCCAACCGCCGTCGCCGTTGCCGAAGTTATTACCTCCTACAACAGGATACGTACTACCTCCACCCATCAAATCTTTATGCCAATATCCATCATAAGGTGTATTGTCTGTGTTGATGATGCCGAACGAAGCACGCAACTTCATGAAATCAATGATATTCTGATTCTTCATAAAGTCTTCATTGCTGATGACCCATGACAAGCCCACGGTAGGAGCCGGTTTCCAGCGACTGTTCGGATCGAGTTTGTTCGAAGCCGAGAACATCAACGTAAAATCGGCAAAATAGCGGTTGTCGTAACCATAGTGTGTGTACCAACCGGCACTCTGAGTATATAAAGGCACGTTAGTAGCCTCATTGAATTTATAAGTATAGAGCAACATCGTATAAATATCGTGCAGGCCAAAACTACGGTTCCAGTCCACATTCATCTGATAGTTGAACGAACGATACTGCCAGTCAAGCTTGGAAGAGCCATTGGAACTGCTCACCGAACCTCCCGTTACATTGGAAAACTCTGAGGGTTCACCATTCTCCCAAGCAGTTACAGTTGTCATTCCCCAACGATCGCTACGACGGAAATCTTCCCAAAACGAAGACAAAGCATCGTAACCGATACGCACCGATGCCCCCAATCCTTCGGTAATGGACGACAAGTCCTGACGCAGATTCATGTCAGCATACAGTGCGCGAGTATTGCCACGAGAATATCCGTGTCCTTGAGCCAGATAAACGGGATTATAGTCGCCGCTCCACGTATTGTTACCACCCCACAAACCGTTTTCGGTCTTTACAGGGAAAGCAGCAGAAGGCACGGTATAAAGCTTGCCGATTAGATCATCGCCCGATGAACTGGGACGGCTGAACTCACTCAAAACACCTGAGATGTTGGTCTGCAAACGAGTTGTCGGAGTCAGGTCAATATCCAGATTCGAACGGAAGTTGAAACGCGAATACTTATCCTGTGTAGAAATGCCACTGGCCATAGGATTCTTAATGAAACCACGATTGTTCTGCAGATTCAGCATAGTAAAGTAACGCATCTTCGTCGAACCACCCCGGAAAGTCAATGTAGCGATATCTGTCGTACCCAAATCACGGAACACTTCATCCATCCAGTTCACATTGGGATAAAGATAAGGATACTTGCCACTTTGGAAAGCATTCAGTTCGTTCTGCGAGTAACGGGCCGCCTTACCATCGTTGGCCAATGCTTCGTTGATAGCAGAAGCGTACGTATAAGCATCGGCCATTTCAGGCAAACGGGTCTGCATGTTAAAGCCATGATCGTAGGAGAAGTTAATCTCGCGGCTCTTATACATACCACGTTTGGTTACGATGTTAACTACGCCATTGGCTCCACGGAAACCATAAAGGGCAACGGCTGCCGCATCGCGCAAAATGCTTACTGATTCTACTTCCTCGGGCGAAATATAATTCAAAGCCTGATAGTTGTTATCACGCTCCAGTCCATCTACCACCAACAGAATCCCCTGGTTGCTCAACGTCTTGGGACCACGGATAGCCATGGACGAGATCTGATCCCACACGTTTCCGGTTTTCTGCATCGTATAGAGGCCGGCAACATTTCCATACAAGGCATTACCTACATTGAAAGTAGAACGATTGTCGATCTGGTCGGCATATACGGTAGATACAGCACCGGTACTCTCGGCGTTCGTCTGTTCCAGGCCAAAGCCATAGTTTACTTTCTGTGAGGCAAAGTCCATCACCACCTTCAGTGGCTGTCCTGCCTTTACTTTCACCACTTTGGTGTCATCACGACCTGTACGGATGCACAACTTATTGTCACTTTCGGCATTGATTTCAAACTTACCGTGCCGATCGGTCGTTACACGCAACGACGGATTGTCCACAACCGAAATCAACGCGCCCTCGATCGGGTTGCCCTGACGGTCAACCACCGTACCAACCACATTGACTTCCTGCGCCGCCACACTGAGCGAAACACAAGCCATCATTGCTAAAGAAGCTATGAGTCTATATCTTTTTTTCATGTTGTTTTTCTTATATTATGGTTGTTATACCGTTAGTTCCAACCCGGATTCTGATTCAGGCCATAGCCTTTGTTCACTTCCGAAGGCGGGAGAGCAGACAGATACCATTTCGGGCTAAAGTTAGTCCACCAGATGCGTCTTTCGTTCTGAATCTCGAATACTTCGTATTTAAACTGGGTGGGCTTATTCGCAAATTGTCCGGTACCATCCGGTCCGTTGCCCTGCGTACCCGACCAGGGTCTGTCACCACCACCGTCATTACGGTAAATCTTCAATCCGTGCAATTTTGCCTGGAACAGGTCAGCACGTTTGTAACGGATGAGATCGAAGAAACGAACATCTTCCAAGCCCAGTTCGCAGGCACGTTCACGCAGAATTTCTTCCAACAAAGCATCCTTGTCGGTTGTGAGATTCTTGGTCGGATTACATTCGGCCAATCCACCCAATCCTACACGGGCACGGACTTTATCCACTTGCTGAATGGCACCGACCAGGTCGCCATGATAAAGCAAAGCTTCCGCATAGATCAAGTAAACTTCTGCCAGACGCAGATACGGCCACTGCGGATAACCTTCAATCTTACCGGTTTTAAAGAACTTAGCCAGACTGAATCCCGTAGCTACGCTACCGGTACCGGTCGAAGTACTGGTCAGATTGTCACGTCCGCCAATCCAAAACTCAGCAGCATGATCGCCATAACTGTCACCGTTTACCCACATCGTCTCGTACAGACGCGGATCGCGTACAGGCTTGTTGTAATCGTTATTCTCGAAGAAGGGATTGGCACCATCCTTTAACAAGTTTGTTGCATTGAACGGAGTACCGTCACTCATCGGGAACATAGCCATGTATTCGTATGTCGGCGTATATCCTCCATTATCAGGGAAGGCATAATCATAACCAGCATACCATCTATAATCCCATGTTCCACCACTCTTATATCCTGTTACACGAGTTGAAATCAATAATTCCGTATTGTTCTGACGCTCGAAATATGCTTTGAAGAAGGCGTTACGATAGTCGCTCACACTCGTACCCGAAGCCTGCATCAATTCATATACGCCATTAGTATTCAGTGCATCGAAGAAGGCCTTGCATGCTTCATACAGACGATTCCACCAATCGTCGCTATATTTACCGTACCATACCTGCAGATTGGTCACTGCATCTTGCGGCGCTTCATTGCAATAAGCCTCATTACTGTTAAATAACGGACTGGCTGCAAACAGCAGAATCTTACACTTCAGAGCCATGGCAGCTGCCTTGGTCACACGTCCCTGCCAGTTGGCATCGTCCGTGCCCAGGCTCCAAGGTAAATCGGTTTCATTGATGGCCTGATCCAGCAGATCGATCATAAAATTGGCTGTTGCTTCGGCCGTAGCACGCGGAATTTCGTAAGTCTCCTGTACATCATAGGTTTTGTCAACCAAAGGCAGACCTCCAAAATGACGGAACATGTCGAAATAGCGGGAAGCAATGATGACTTTCGCCTCTGCTTTCAGGCGGTTTTTCTCGGCCTGCTCCATATCGGGCACCCGATCCACGTTTTCAATGAACATCCAGCTCGAACGGATAGCTTCCCACGTCCGGTAGCCATAATAGGCAAATCGTACTCTCCCTCTCTCATCATCTTCATCAGAAGCCGTATAAGCACCACTGTAATACAGCGAATTCACACCACTCCACGAGTTGTGGCTGTGCCAGCAGTCCGACATGGTCTCGAACATACCCGTATTCATTTTCTGCTTGTTGACCTCCCAATAATAAGGCAGACCGTAGTACATATCTTTATAGGTATTCCACAGGAAAGCCCTTGCATAATCGGCTTTACCGAAAATAGAATCCTGATTCAGGTCGCTGGTCGTAGGCGGCTTTTCGAGGAAAGCGTCACCAAACTTTATTTCATCGACACAGGAGGCAAAAAACACAGATGATCCTACCAGTGCCGCAAATATCCAACTCATTATATGTTTCATAATCTCAAGTTCTTAAATCTTGCGTTAATATGTTACTATTTAGAAGCCCAGCTTCAAACCGATGTTGAATACACGGGTCAACGGGTAGTTCGGACGGTCGCTCTGACGCGATTCCGGGTCGCCCCACATGAAGCCGGTAATAGTCAGCAGGTTGTATCCGTTGATATACAGACGACAATCGTTCAACTTCAGTTTCTTCATGAAGGGGAAATCGAAGTTATAACCTATCTCAACGTTCTTCAGACGCAAATAGCTGGCATTGATCAGATACAAGTCACTCTGGGCGTAGTTGTTGCTGGCACTGGTAGCCGTGGCACGCGGGAACTTCGCCGTAAAGGTATCGGCCGACGAACGCCACGTATTCTCGTACTGGTAGAGCAACAAGCCTTTGTTCTGCGTATCGCCCAACGGCTGACGGAACTCGGAAAGCATACGGTCCACATTCCAGGCACCGGTCCACTGCATGGAGAAATCGAAGTTCTTCCACGAGAAGCCCATATTCAGACCGGCCGTATATTCGGGCACATCGGTAAAGCCGATATCACGGGTTGCATCGTCGCCGGTAATCTTACCGTCACGGTCAAGATCAACATAAACTGCATCACCCGGTTTCATCGTAATGCCGTGATCGGCTATCGGCATCCCGAATTCTTCCATATAACGGGCATCGGCTGTTTCATCGTAGTATCCCCAGAACTTGTACATAGAACGAGAACCAACGACACGTCCCGTCTCATACATCCAAGGCTCATTCTTTGCCACCTCGTTCATATATACAATCTTGTTACGGGCAAAAGAAATATTGAAGTTAGCCCAATAACGGAAGTCTTCATTCACCTGTTCATTCCACTTAGCCTGAACTTCGAAACCTTTGTTCTGCACCTTACCTACATTAATTGCCGGCAATGACATGCCTAACAGACCAGGCAAGTAATCAGGATTACGCAAAATGTCTCGACGATTCTCAATAAAGTACTCAGCCGATATATTCAGACGCTCATTCAGAATTGTGAAGTCCACACCGTAGTTCTGCTTGACAGAAGTTTCCCATTTGGCATTGGGATTGGTGTGCGTCGATTCCCAGGCACCCGGTTTGGCAGTACCGATGTTCTGACCGAGGAATGCACCCGAACTGCTTCCGTATCCATATGATCCCGGCAGATACCAGAATCGCTGACTTTGAAACTTATCGTTACCAACCATACCGACTGATACACGGAACTTCATGTAGCTGATGACTTTCTTCAACGGAGCAAAGAAAGGTTCCTCACTGATGGTCCAACCCACCGAACCGGCAGGGAAGAAACCGTAACGGTTTTCAGGATTAAAGTTCTCGGAACCGTTGTAGCCTACGTTGAACTCAGCCATATATCGTGTCTTCCAATCGTAGGTGACACGGCCAACCAAACCTACATAACCGGTCGGTATGTAGTCGTACTCGCCACCGGGATAATAGCGTTTCGACTGATTATAAAGCAAAAGAGCCGATACATTGTGATCGCCGAACTTGCGGGCATAGTTGATACCCAACTCCATGTACCAGTCGCGGGCTTTGCCCGAGTTGCTGTTCGAATAACTGGTCTGTGTGTCCGAACCCGACTTCTTGAAGTTGATGACATCACCATCTCCGATCACCGGCATGTAAGTAGCCACTGAAGAAGAAGCCACCTTCGTCGTGCTGTAACTGGAGTTGTAAGAGCCCTTCAACTTTATAGACAAGCCCTTGGTGATGAAGTCCAGCTTCTGATCCAGAATCAGGTCAAGGTTCACCACGTTGGTAGATGTACTACGGAAGCCATTACCATAATATGAAGCAAGGCCGTCTGTTCCCGGACTGGGCACGTAGTCCGGATTCGTCTTGATGTACTTGCCGTCCACAATGCCGGCGCTGGCAAAAGGTACGGCCCAATACAACTTACGGAACAGCTGGTTCTGATCCTCACCCGACTCCGGAGTACGCTTGTTCTCCAGACGGCCGCCGATGTTGACCGACAGCAAAGTCGTCTTGGTTACGTCGAAGTCCAGATTAGCACGGTAGTTGTAGCGTTTGTAATCGAAGTTGAAGTCGTTGGCTGCATTGAACTGCTTGAACATACCACCCTGCGTAAACAGACCAGCCGACACAAAATAACGCATGTTGTCGGTACCACCTGATATATTGACATTGTGTTGTGACTGGAAAGAAGCCTTGTTCATACAGTAATCAATCCAGTTGATATCGGGATAAAGGATAGGATTGGTATGGTCGCGGAACGCTGCCAGAACTTCATCGGAATACAGCACATCGTTTCCGTCGTTTCTACGCATCATGTTCACATAGTCGGCATACTGGTAAGAATTGGCAAACTCCAGATTCTTGGTACGCACATTCACACCGGCCGATGTAGAGAAAGAAATCTTAGCCTTACCCTCGGCACCACGTTTGGTCGTAATCAAGATAACGCCGTTGGCACCACGCACACCGAATACCGCCGTGGCCGAAGCATCTTTCAGTACGGTGATGCTCTCGATTTCGTTCGGGTCAACCTGCGACATGTCACGTTCCACACCATCGACCTGAATCAACGGAGTGGCATTGTTCCACGTTGCAATACCACGCACATAGATATCTGCCGCATCGGCACCCGGCTCACCGGAATACTGCACGGTAGAAATACCGGTCACCTGACCGGAAAGAATGTTGTTCACAGAACCGGAAGGAGTCTTCAACAAGTCGTCGCCCTTCATCGAAGAAATGGCACCCGTCACAGACACCTTCTTCTGCACACCGTAAGCAACGACCTCCACTTCGCCAAGCATCTGAGAGTCTTCTTCCAGTACAATGTTCAGAGTCGTGCTTTTCTTCACGACGATCTCCTGATCTTTGTAACCGATAAAACTGATCTTCAGCTTCGCTCCGGCAGGAACATCCAGCGTAAACTTACCGTCCAAATCGGTAATCACACCCACTGTTGTACCTTCGGCCAATACGTTGGCACCGATCACCGGTTCTCCATTCGTATCCTTTACGACACCCGTCACTCTCACCGTACCCTGTTGCGCCACTTTCGGATTGGGAGCCTCTCCCGCATGGCCTTCGACCGGCGCAAGCAGAAACAGGCACAACAACATTGCGGCAGGAAGCAACCGGCGTAAATTAGGAACTCGCCTTTCATCGAATTTTTCTTGCTTTTCCATTAGCAATAATTTTAAGATTAAACATTTATTATTCCATGAAACTCTTTACAATTCATTTGCGTTTCTTCACAAACGAATCCGGTTACAAAAATATTTCTACCTATTATAAACAAGGCTCTGAAAGAGTCCAAAGAGGTTGAATTTGGGTCCATGAACCATTTTTCAACAAAGAATGAAACATTTTTCCACATACGATTATATGTCTTTTTACTTAAACTATGTTACAACACATCATCGGACCTGCCTGATTCTAAAACGATTGCCCGATAGCCGGACCAATCCGTATCACCGCCTGAAATGCGACGGCAATCCTGCAACATCCTCTGCGTCCGGTCGAGCAGGATTCGACGGACGATAACACCCCTACCTACCCGTTGAATGGAAAAGACGAGAACAACAGTGACCGGAAATCCATACAAGTATGGCTTGCCAACAACACCTGTACGGCTCATGAGCCACACAAGCACGGCTCGCGAACAACACAAGTGTGGCTCGCGAACAACACAAGCACGGCTCGCGAGCCGTGCAAGCGTTACACAAAACAGATTATTCCTCGATCACTTCGCCACCCTGCGTGAAACGCTCCATGTATTCGGTGGGCTGCATGCCGATTTCCTTCTTGAAACTGCTGCTGAAGTAGCGCGGATCGTTGTAGCCTACGGCATAGGCCAGGTCGGAAATACGGATGTTTTTCTTCTCCTCCATGATGCGGCAGGCCGCCTTCATGCGGATGTTGCGGACAAACGATACGTAAGTTTGTCCCGTAAGCGACTTCAGCTTGCGGAAACAGGTGGACTTGCTGGTGTGCATCTCTTCCAGGAAGTCCGACTGGTCGAAGTCGGCATCGGCCAGATGTCGGTTCACGCAGTCGATGGCCCGCTGCAGGAAGTCTTCGTCAATACTGGTGTAGTCCAGGTCTTTCACCTCGAACACCAGTTGCTTTTTGAAGCCCATGTTGCGCCGCTCGCGCGCACGGAGCAGGTTACTGATGCGTGCATGCAGCACACTGAGGCTGAAAGGCTTGGAAATAAAGGCATCGGCACCCGATTCATAAGCCTCTACCCGGTCTTCTTCCTTATTCTTTGCCGTAAGCAAGATGATGGGGATATGCGACGTATCGAAATGACCTTTGATGTAGCGGCACAGTTCGATGCCGTCCATTTCGGGCATCATCACGTCGGACACAATCAGGTCTATCTCCTTGTTTTCCACCACTTCAATAGCCTCTTTGCCATTGGTGGCGGTGCAGACCTTATAATCAGTGCCCAGCAACTTCGTCATCAGTTGCAGCAAGTCCTGATTGTCTTCCACAATCAGCAGGGTACGCCGTACGACAGGATGCGCGGGTTCCGCCTCCTCGCCTCCGGCCGACTCGTCCTCTGCCACGTCGGTCGGCAGATCTGCCGCCTGCAATGTCTGTTCTTCCATCCCCTCCGACAACGAGTCGTCTATCTCTTCTTCAGCATAGGCCGAACGCTGCGCGGGGAACGTGACGATGAAAGCCGTCCCCTTGCCCTCTTCACTTTCTACCCCGATGGTGCCGTGGTGCAACACCACCAGATCGCGCACCAACGACAGCCCGATACCTGTACCGATGGTCTTGAACCTGCGATAATCGCCCTCGTAGAAGCGCTTGAAGAGCCCCTTCCGGGCCTCTTCCGAAATGCCCGGCCCGTCGTCCTTCACCGTCAGGCAAACCATACCGTCGGCTGTCTTTTCTTCCAGCGTGACGCTGACAGTTCCGCCGGGACGGTTGTACTTCGACGCATTCGAAAAGAGGTTATACAGTATCTTGTCCAACTTGTCTGGATCGAAATAGACCGGCATCCGCTCGGGCAGACAGGTAAGACTGAAATGCATGTCTTTCCGCTGCATCAACGGGCGGAAACTGTCGAGGCTTCGACGTACGAACAAGGCCAAGTCGGCCCGCGATACTTTCAGTTTCAGGTTACCACTCTCGGCTTTGCGGAATTCCAGAATCTGCTGCAGCAACCGGATCAGGCGATTGATGTTGTTGTTCATCACGCGATACTGTTCCTTATATTCCGGTGCCACGTGCCTCAGCTCGTCCACCGAAGCCGACAGAATGGTGAGCGGTGTCAGCAGTTCGTGGGTGATGTTGGTAAAAAACTGCAGCTTGGCGTGGTTCACCTCTTCGGCCTTGGCCTTTTCCATCTCGTGCAGCTGGAGCGCATTGCGCAGCCGGATGCGGTTGCGCACCTGGCGGTAGATGGCGTATGCCGTGCCTGCCACCAACAGCACGTACAAGGCATAAGCCCACCACGTCTTCCAGGGCGGAGGCAGTATCACGACCTTCATCCGGCAGGGTTCATCGTTCCAGACGCCATTCGAGTTGGAGGCTTTCAGGTAAAACGTGTAAGTGCCCGGCTCCAGATTGTTGTAATAGGCAAACCGCTTGGAGGCATCGGTGTATTGCCAGTCGTCATCAAATCCTTCGAGTCTGTAGGCATAGCTGTTCCGCTCGGGCGACGCATAGTCGAGTGCCGAAAACTCAATATTGAAGTTGTTATGCCGATAGTCCAGCCTGATGGCATCCGCAAATCCGGGTGAAAGGGCCGAGATGGCCAACCGCTCGGCTTCGGGCAAACTGCTCCACGACTGATTATATACTTTGATATCGGTAATCACTGCAACCGGAGAGGTCTGCTGCACGTCAAGGCTGTCGGGATAGAAGCTGTTGTAGCCGCGATGCCCGCCAAAGAACATCTCACCGTCGGGTGCCATCGTTACCGCTCCGCGCAAGAAGATGTTGTCCTGCAGCCCGTCCACTGTGGTGTAGAGCCGGAAGGTTGCTTCCTTCAAGTCGTCGGAGGCCTTCAGTCTGATTAGTCCGGCGTTCGTGCCCAACCACAGGTTATCCTGACGATCGCTTCTGATACTCATGACTGCATCGCCCGGCAGATTCCAACTGGCATGTACAGGCAGAAAAGAATCGCTGGCCTTGTCGTAACAGTTCAGTCCGCTGTTTCCCGTACCGGCCCAGATGCGCCCTTGTGCGTCGCAGTGCAGACAGTCCACGTAGTCGCTGTTCAGACGGTGGTTGCGGGTCGAATAGGTCTTCAGTGTATAGGTATCCGACTGCTTGTCATGGCGCAACCTGATGACTCCGTGTGTGCCCGAAGCTGCCCAAATGTCGCCGTCGCGTCCTTCTACCACCCCCATTGTCACCACATTGTGCATGATGGCATCATCCACCGCAAGCGAATCGAGCCTGACAGCCTGTCCGTCGGCCCGCCGCATGGACAGGCCGTTGCGGGTCGAGAACCAGAGGTTGTGCTTAGAATCCTCGTACACCTGGTAAACACAATGCCCTGCCAGCCAAGGGGCATCCTGCGGCATGTAGTGCTTCACGTTCCAGTGTTCCAGCGCGTATTTCTCGATTTCGTAAACGCCGTCGTCGTAGGCAGCCAGCCAGATGTGTCCGTCGGACGAACTTTGTACGATGGACATCACCGTATTGATATCGCGCAGGCTGCGCCCGTCCGACAACTGGGTATAGCAGACGGTTTTCCCCGTACGCCGGTCTTTCACGGCCAGTCCGTACGACCCCATTCCAAGCCAAAGGCAGTTGTCGCGGTCGATCAGCATGCTGCGCACCGATGTAGTCTTCAATTCACGTTTCAGGTTCTGCAGGCTGTCCCATGCAAAGTCGGGTTTGCGGGTATTGGCCTGCACGATGCCTCCTCCAATCATGCCGAGCCACATCAGTCCCTGACGGTCGCAAAGCACCGATGTCACCTCGTCGCTGGCGATGGAACGTTCGGAATCGTCGGGATAGTAATTGCTGAATGCCTCGCTGCCCGTATAGTCGCCACCCCTCGGTCGCAGCACACTCAGCCCGCGGCGGGTTCCTACCCAGAGCTCACCGGTATTGATGTCCTCGGCTATGCTGTAAATGATGTCGTCCGATATGGCTGCCGGATTATCCGGGTGGTTGCGGTAGTCGATCCAGGTAGTACGCGCAGGCTCGTAGGCATCTTTCAGCAGCATCAGTCCGCCACGCCAGGTGCCTACCCAGATGTTCTTGCGGCTGTCCTGAAACACGACGTGTGCCGAGTTTTGCGCATTCAGGCGCGGATAGCCGTAATATTTTCCTGTTGAACTCTCGTACCGGTAGAGTCCGCGGTTCCAGGTACCTATCCAGATGTCGCCCCGATCGTCCTCGAACAGCGACTTGACGGCGGTTTGCGGCATCACGTTGCCCGTTGTCTCATAGCCGAAAGCCTGAAAACGGTCCGTCTCTTCCATATATTCGTAAAGCCCCCAGTCGGTGGCCAACAGCACCCGTCCCTGTTTCGTCACCAGGATGCAGGGGATGCTGTTTCCGTTCATCTCGGGAGAATCGATTTTCCGGACACGGCCGGTACGTTTGTCCAGCACGTTCAGGCCGCTGTAAGTGCCTATCCAAAGGTTATGCTTATTGTCCTCGGCCACACATAGAATGTTGTTATTCGTCAACAGATCGGGATGGGTGAGGTTCGACTTGTAGGTTACAATGGAATAGCCGTCGTACTGAAACAATCCGTTACGGGTGGATATCCACAGATAGCCGTCACGGTCCTGATAGATGGACTGTATATCCTTGTTTGACAGGCCGTTCAGTATGGGCAACGATCTAAAAGACAAAGGCGATGCCTCAGACTCTGCGGCCCGGCATGCCATCGAGACAAGAAAACAAAAGAAAACGAAGCAGAGTCTATGTAGCATTTCTTGTTACTTTAGGTGAGTTCTATCAATTCAATTTATCCTCTTGTATCAGACAGCAGAACTCTTTA